>Ga0208040_1001312_pt1 | contig 24830 bp, 23 predicted proteins | sample AD_UKC083_MetaG_FD_184431 | JGI IMG/M metagenome (GOLD analysis project Ga0208040, IMG submission 184431) | Active sludge microbial communities of municipal wastewater-treating anaerobic digesters from USA - AD_UKC083_MetaG (SPAdes) (version 2) | ecosystem: Engineered > Bioreactor > Anaerobic >...
TAGAAAATTTCCTGAAGGAAGAATGGAGGTTAAATATGAAAATTAATTTTTCGCCAAAAACCATTAATGGTAAAAGGTCAGTATGGTTGAGCATTTTTTTCATTTTGATCGGTATATTCTTATATGTTTCTGCGGAATTGTTACATATAATTACATCTGATATATTGGTTTCAATATTTGCGATTATAGCTGTTATTGCGCAAATTGCTTCTTTAGTTTTGGGTGTCACAGCTGTTTTTAAATACAAAGACCACTCAATTTTAGTTTATTCAGCTATAATGTTAGGTATAGTTGTTCTATTGTTTATATTTGGTGATATGCTGGGTCTGCCTGATATATAGATAAAGGAGGATGTAGTAATGGTAAATTTTATTGGTCCCTTAATTATATTAAGTGGAATTGTATCGTTAGCCGGAATTATAATCGGCTTGGTAAAGAAAAATAAAAAGATACTTATTATCTCGTCAACAGTGTTTGCGATTGTTGCTTTAATATTTATTCTGGAAGCCCTTGTATTAGAATAATTCAGGTAACTAAGAAACTCCTCACCACTGAATAATATCGGCGATGGGGAGTTTCCAATGTATTAACTGATATACTCTAAAACTATTCTTTTACAACAATCACCGGACATGGAGATTCTGAAATAACCCTCTGTGTTACTGAACCTATAAAAAATCTTGTAATCTTCGAAAATCCCCTTCTACCCATAATAATATAATCATATTCAGATTTGTTGGCTTCCTTTAAAATTTCTTCATAAGCTTCTCCTTCAACAACCACTTCTTCATGATTAATCCCGTCAAGTTCCAGTTTGCTTATGAAATCCTCAAGCATTTTTTTACCGGCATTAAGGTTTTTTTTGAAGTTTGACTTTAATTTTAGATTGGATCATGCAGGGTAGATAAAATTGATGAGGAATTCTTTATTGTTGAACAAACTAAGAAATTGACAGAAATATTTGAATAAAAAAATTAAGATAAGATATCTAGAGTTTGGAGTGATTAATACCTTTTTTCAAATTGAAAATTATATTATACTTTATTGATGCTGTTCTTTATACAAAAACCAGGTATTTTTTAAAACAATAATTCCATTTGCAATAAGATATCCTGATACGATAACTGAACCTCCAATATCAGCCCAGTGGGCAGCATTTGAAAGGGGTGCGATCATAACAATCAAAAGTACAATGAATACACAGGCATCAACGAATGATTTAGCCCGGTAGAGCCGGCTCTGGACTGCAAGTACAGCATCCCCGTTTATATTGGCAAGCTTTGCATACCGTAACCAGAACCATGAATTTGTAACTAATCCAAGAAAGGCAATGGAAAGTCCGGGTATAACATTCCCTTTATCACCTGTTCCGCCAAAAATAGCGATGTAGAGTATAACAAGCCCGGAAAGGCACATGGCTGAACCTACGCAAATATTCGCCGTACGCTCAAGCTTGGCTTTGCGATACAATTCCTGGTCATGGTCCTGTTCTGCCTCACCCTTATGAAGAGCGCTATAAATAAAATAGGATACGATTATAGCGCCTAGCTCTGCAGACCGGCGAACAAAATCAGCCAGCTGGGTAGAACTTCGCCCCATAAACAATCCTATTCCAATCACAATGGGTCCCGGTGAGCTCAGCACTACAGACATCAGAAGTGTGCGGGCACCGGATTCAATATTTTTCATACCATTCCTCCCAGTAGATAAACAAGAGGAAGCATAACTGCCAGGGTAGCCGCCGGACAGGTTATTGTATCAAAACCATTTTTTGTATTTAGTTCCACTATGGAACCTACTGCTGCCGTAATAAGTGCAACCGGTATATATACGTGCCAAGGGAGTGAGGAATTTAAAATAAGCACGGTAATAATTGCGATAAAAGAAACAATAAACATGGCTAAAGAGCCTTCAAGTGTCTTTTTGCCATCAACAAATTTACCTTCCAATCGCCTCCTGCCAAACCTCTTTCCAACTAGAGCAGCGGCGGCATCACCAAGCCCCCAGCCAAGTATCACAGCTAATGCAAGATACCTTGCTCCAAGAATTCCCCAGCATATATAAATTACAAATGCAAGCATAACAAACACTAAAACCAGGCTTCTTTTTATTTCTCCATCATCCCGTTCGGCAAGAAGATCCGAGTAGCCTTTCCAACCTTGCGCGAAGGATAAAACCGGGTATATCAAGGCTGCAAATATAACCGAAGCAATCACTGAATTTTGCCAACTACTGAACATATATAAAAGAACCGGTGCTGAACCGATTAATATAAAGTGTAGTAGCTTGCGATACAGTTCATCAGGCACCCGGGTAAACTTTCTAATTATTAAGGCAAATGTTGCACAGACTATAAAATATATAAGAAGATTTGAAAAATCAATTATAAATTTATTCACAACAGATCCCCCCGATTACAACTTGACGGAAGCGGTGGGATTCGAACCCACGTGCCCTGGAGGGCAACTCGATTTCGAGTCGAGCTCGTTATGACCTCTTCGATACGCTTCCATGTTGATGTCAACTCTTATATTTTATCTAAAGTAATGAGCATTGTCAACGTGTTAATCCTTGAATATTTCTTTTTTATATTTTAAACCTGCAGGGGTTATAGCGACTCCTCCCAGGGCAGTTTCCCTAAGCTCCGGCGGCATCTGCCTTCCCACCTTGTACATTGCCCGCACCACGTCGTCAAAGGGAATTTTGCTGTATACTCCACTCATAACAAGGTCGGCAGTTGTAAGGGCGCTTACTGTGCCGGCAATGTTTCTTTTGGCACAGGGAACCTCAACCAGTCCTGCTACCGGATCACATACAAGGCCTAATATATTTTTTATTACTATGGCTGCTGCAGATAATGCCTGCCCGGGAGTACCCCCCATCATTTCAACAACTGCTGCTGATGCCATGGCTGCCGCTGAGCCGCATTCTGCCTGGCATCCTCCTTCTGCACCAGAAAGGGTTGCATTTTTTGCAATTATGATTCCAACTCCTGCCGCAGTAAATAAGGCATTGGTTAATTCGTCTTCTGTTTTATTCAGTTTTTCTCCTGCCGATAAAACAACCGCAGGCAGGATTCCGCAGGAGCCTGCTGTGGGGCATGCTGCAATTCTGCCCATTGCAGCATTTACTTCTGAAGAGGATAAGGCCCTGGCCATTGCCCTGTTCATGAATTCACCGGTAAGAGTATTTTTATTGTCTGCATAATGCTTAATTTTATAAGCATCTCCACCGATTAATCCGCTCACTGAATGCACCTCATTTTCCTGTGCATATGTGGATGAGCTCATCATAACATGTAAAGTGGTTTTCATTTTATCCGTGACTGTCTGCCGGCTGCTTTCGCTTTTTTCTATTTCCTCCTGTATAGTATATTCCCAAATGGGAATGTTTTTTTGAGTGCATATTTCTATTAGTTTTTTTCCCGTTGAAACAAACATTATAATACTCCCTCCACTATGGGATTTATAAATTTAACATTATCAATTTCTGTGATTTTTCTTATTTTGTTCATTGCGTCTTCTGTTATTATGCTGTCTGTTTCAAGGGTCATGTTTGCCATTTTCCCCTTTTCGTTTCTATATACACGCATGTTGGCAATATTAATATTTTCTTCATATAAAATAGAAGATATCTTTGAAATTACCCCCGGTAAATCCCTGTAGCGGGTTAGGAGTGTAGGACGCTCTCCTGTAAATTCAACAGCCTGGCCGTCAATATCAAAAATAAGTATATTTCCGCCCCCTATTGATGAGCCTGTAATCATGGAAACACTGCCGTCATCCTTTGTTATTATAAATCTGACTGTATTTGGATGGACATCGCCCAGGTCGGCAGGGGTAAATACAATTTCTATTCCTTTTTCTTCTGCTGTTTCTAATGAGTTTTTTATATTTTCATCCCAGGGCTCCATATCTAGAATGCCGGCTGCCAATGCTTTATCCGTGCCATGTCCCTTGTATGTTTCAGAAAACGAGCCGTGGAGCAAAAATTCCACTCTTTTAATTCTGCCGCCTGCTATTGAAGCAGCAACCTTTGCCAGTCTTGCTGCACCTGCTGTATGAGAGCTTGAAGGTCCTATCATAATAGGACCTATTATATCGAAAACACTAAAATTACGCATATTACTCCTTTTTTTATTAATGAATGAAATTCTTCATGTTTCAAACCCGGTATTATTTTTATTCCAGTTCCTTGAATGTTTTTACTGCGTGTTTCAGTTTTTCTACTATTGGCAGATTATAGGGGCATTTTTTTTCACATTTACGGCAGCGCACACATTGATCCGGCTTAACCTCCAGAGTGTCATATTTAAGCTTGCCGTATTCAGGCATCTTATATCTGATGACGTAGTTTTCAAATACAAATACGTTGGGTATGTCTATTCCTTCGGGACAGGGCTTGCAGTAACCGCACCTTCTGCAAAAATCTGTTCCCAGGCTTTCAACCTCTTTGTTTATTATATCCTGCTCTTCCTGTGTTAAGGGCTCGGAATCTATTCCTGCACCTGCATTTTCAACAACCTGTTCAATTGTATCCATACCCGGTATTGCAACTGTTATGAGGTTCGAATTCATAATATATTTCAAGGATAGGCGTGGATTGTCGAATGCGCCGCCTGCCAGCGGTTTCATAGCTATGGTTCCCATACCCTTATCAAGTGCTTTCAACAATACTTCCGTTCCCTGGGACTCAATAGGATTAAAAGGAAATTGAACTGTTTCAAGTTCATCATGAACAATTGCTTCCATGAGGATCTCTCTTGTGTGGCTTGTTATTCCTATGTGTTTAATCAGCCCTTGTGCTTTTGCTTCCAGCAAAGCTTTCATTGCCCCGTTTTCGGAAAAAATGGTATCCAGATGCCGTTTAGAGCCTACATTGTGAAGCTGATACAAATCTATACATTCAATATCCAGGTTGTTTAAACTCTCTTCAATAGACTTTTTCATTGAATCATAATCATAGCTCATTGCCTTGGTTGCAATATAAAAATTTTCCCGGCCTGCTTCCTTGAGACCCTTGCCTATATATTTTTCGCTTATTGTGTATGCCCTTGCTGTATCAATAAAATTAATCCCTTGTCTTTTGCATTCAAGTATCAAATTAATTGCTTCTTCTTCGCTTACGTGTTGTATGGGAATTCCGCCGAATCCTATTACAGACACTTCCATGCCTGTATTTCCCAATAATCGTTTTTTCATATTCTACCTCGCAGTTTTTGATGGATTAATTATATATTAGAAATGTGGTAACGTCAATTCAAAGGAATCAAAAAAAATTTTGCACTCTGTGCGTTTGACTTACCAGCCGTTTTTATGAAAAAAACCCATAAAAATGGGGTGAGTCATAAAAGAACATCCCGCAATGTTCCGCGGGATGTCTATATAATTTGGAAGAAGATAAAAAAGTATTATCGATATAATTATCTGCATAAATTCAGCATTTATACATATATTTTGAGAAATTTTAATAATATTAATTATAAATCGCGGGACGAAAACTGGAGTACAGGTAAACACCCCTGTTGTCAAATATTCTATACTGTGATAACCAATTAATGAATGTCCCCGTTACATTTTAGAAGGTGATAGCATGAAGAAAAACAGTCTTATTATTTTGCCGGTTTTTATAATTTATATTGCAGTTTTCAGGTTTATTTATCTGGAAAATGGACTGTCTTTAATATTTCAGGTGTGTTTTCCCATATTTGCAGGGATACTTCTGGCTGCAGTTTTAAACCCTGTTTTGGTTTTTTTTGAAAAAACGCTGCAGATAGAAAACAGGTATGCTGCTGTAATAATGACTTATCTTTTTGTTTTTCTGATGATATCTGTAGTGGTGAAAACTATTACCCCCAATATTATAGACAGCATCAGGCAGCTGTCCCTGGATATCCCCAAGCTTTACAGAGAAGCAAACAAGCTCTTGTCGCATCTTGGTGATGAGTTGATTGTGAAAATTTATCTTTCAGAAATTGCACAAAAGCTGTCTTCCTTATTGACAGCTTTAATAAACAATGCTCTTACAAAGGTAATCGATGTATTTATGGCATTTGCCAATGCTTTGCTGTCAATAATCATTTCTGTCTACCTCTTAATTGATAAAGAGATTATTGAAGACTGGATTATAGATGTGACCGGCATTTTTGCAGGAAGAAAAACAGCAAATGATATTGTTAAAATAGGCCATATCCTTTACCGCAATGTTTCCAGCTATATATCGGGAAAAGCAACTGCTTCTTTGATTATGGCATTGTTAATTTATACAGGCTCAAAATATGTAATAAAATGTCCTTATCCTGTTATCGACGGAATTGTTATAGGAATTACCGATATGATTCCTTATTTCGGCACATTCATCGGTGGTATTCCCATTGTGCTGATAAATGTTTTGTATGACCCCAGGAAAGGGTTCCTTTTGTTTGTTTTAATATTAATATTGCAGCAAGTCGAAAGTCTTTTTATCGACCCTAAAATTTTAGGCAGTCAATTGTCAATAAAACCTATATTGGTAATTATTTCGATAATAATCGGAGGCGGTATGTTTGGCCCTTTAGGGTTGTTTTTTGCGGTTCCTGTTGCAGCACTGATTAAGTCAACAGTTGATGTTTATATGCAGAAAAAAATGGATAAAAAGGTAAGAATTATTGATAAGCCTTGAATATTGTGCACTTTTGTGGATAAATCTGTTGACAACCGGCAAAAAAAGCATAAAATTTGTGTATAAGTATCACAATTAAAATCCTCTATTTGTTTATAACTTTTGCATAAAATCAGGCAGATAAAATGTGGAATGATAAAAGGTACCATACATTAGATTATGAATTAAAGAAAATCTTTGGCGAGAAAACAATTAAATTATCAATTGACGGAAATTTCACCTGCCCCAACAGGGACGACAATATAAGCTCCAGAGGCTGTATTTTCTGCAGTGAAAAAGGTTCCGGTGATTTCACTTTTTCAGGCAAAACAATTACAGAGCAAATTGTAGAACAAAAACTATTTATGTCGAAGAAATGGAAAAGTTCTACATATATTGCATATTTTCAAAACTATTCCAATACCTATGATACTGTTGACAACTTGAGGAAAAAGTTCTATGAAGCTTTAAGCTGTGAAAATATTAAAGGTATTGCAATTGCTACCAGACCTGACTGCATATCTGAAGAAATCGCAGACTTCCTGGAGGGACTGAATCATGTTACTTTTTTGTGGGTGGAATTGGGACTTCAATCCATTCACGGCAAAACTGCAGAATTCATAAGAAGAGGTTTTACCTTAGAACAGTTTAACAATGCTGTTGATATTTTAAAAAGGAGAAATATCAGGACAGTTATTCATTTAATTATTGGGCTCCCCGGTGAAACTCCCGGGCAAATGCTGAATTCTGTCAATTATATTTCCAATCTTGATATATGGGGTGTAAAAATTCATATGCTCCATATTTTAAAAAATACTGACCTGGCTGAATTTTTTGAGGAAAATCCTTTTAAAATATTGACCCGGGAAGAATATGTTAATTTGGTATGTGATGCATTGGAAATACTAAAAAAGGAAATTGTTGTACACAGGCTGACCGGAGATGGAAAGAAATCGGATTTAATAGAGCCGGCATGGACTCTCAATAAGCTCAAGGTTCTTTCCGACATTGATAAACAATTGAAAAACAGAGGAAGTTTTCAAGGCAAAAAGTTACCATTGTAATGTTAATGTAATACTAATTAAATGGTTATAATGTATAATAATATTAAGAAAATACTATATTATGTATAGTATTTTTTAATTGAGTGGATTAAGGATTGATGAAATGAAAAAAACATTATTATTGATGATAATTTTAATATTTGCTGCATCTTTTACAAATTTGTATGCTGTCGACTTTCCTGACGTAAAAAGGGACTTTTATTTGGAAGAGGCAATAGACGTATTGTCCGGTTATGAAGTTATCAGTGGATATCCCGATAAGACTTTCAAGCCTGACAGAATAGTCACCCGGGCAGAGATGGCCAAGATGGTTACTGTCGCAGCGGGATTACATGAATATTCCAAAAATATGACTTCCGTTTATGAGGATATGCAGGGACATTGGGCTGAAAGCTATGTGGAGCTTGCAGATGTTCTGGGTATTGTCAAAGGGATTACTCCCTCCATTTACGGCCCTGACAACCTTATAAAGTTTGAAGAGGCTTACACAATGATATTGAGGCTTTTGGGATATACGGATGAATCACTGATTGGAAACTGGCCTTCTAATTATCATGAAAAGGCGGTTGAATTGAATTTGTTTGAAAATATTAACGCAAATGTTGAATTCGCATCCAGAAGGGATATTACGATAATGCTGTTCAATGCTCTGGATATGAACCTGGTTACCGTAAGAGAAAATAACACTATAAATACTACAAATAAAACACTTATATCCAAGCTGGGAAAGATGGAAACAAGGGAAGTATCTATCAGAGACTTAAATATTGATAATTTTGACTACACGGATTATTTGTTCAATAAGTGGGATATTTATTATGACAACTACGGAGCTGTAATCCATCTGAACAATCCTCAATATAACGAGTTTACGGGAACGGTTACAAGTCTTCTTTCAAACAGGGTCATTTTTGTGACTGATGATTACGGAAATGTGAGGGTTTTTCAGGTTCCTGATATTCCGATTGTCATAAACGGAGAAAGAGGCAGCTTTAACAATTTAAATGAATCAAAGGTTAAAATAGTATATGAGGAAGATTCCTTCAAGGGTGAAGTATTGGGAATCATCGCCTATAAGGCAACTGATGTCATAGTTGTTGAAAGAGATGATCTGTATAAGGAAGGCAGCAGGCAGTTTGCCGACAAGCAGCTGCCCTTGACCGGTTCGGAAATTAACTATAAAAAGCTTCATATTTATGGTGATGCCGGCTCCCTGGAGGATATAAAAGTTAATGATGTGGTGTATTTTTATGAAACAAGAGACGAAGAGAATCCTTCATTGTCTCTGAATGTGTTAAGGTCCCAGGTTGATGGGATTGTTACAAGTGTTCAAAATGCAGGAGACAATACCTTTTATACCTTAAACAATATCAGCTATATGACAGGAAAGGATTATATTTTTACCGAAAAGGCAAGTGTTAATGATTCAGTTACATTGATATTGGATAAAAACAATAATATTATCAAGCTGAATATCAATAGTTACGGTAAAAGACCTTCAACTTACGGTATTGTAATAAGCTCATCAAGCTCTGTCACCGGCTATGCATCGGCAAGAATACTTGACGAGGTCGGAGGTCTTAGGACCTATTACCTGGCAGACAATTCAAATGTGGTGAGAGTCCAGGAAAATGATTCAGGTGTTTTCAAACAATCATTGATAGGATCAAATGATTTGGTCATGTTTGACCCTGTGTCAAGCGGAACAGTAAAAATAATAAATTTAATGCCGGATAGAAGCATTGCAAGCTCATACAATACCCAGACACAAACTTTAGATAACGGCTTTTATATTTCATCTGATACATTTATAGTTTACAGAAACAACGGCCAGTACCAGCTTTTGGTTCCTTCTCAGCTTAACGGATACCTGGAAGGCAGGGCGGTAGTAAATTATTCGGGACATATAGATGCCATTTATCTGACTAAGGGTATAAAAGAAACTGATGCGGTAACAGTAACACCGGATACACAGCAAAATTACAACGGAACAATTTACGGTGTAATAAAGGGGGTTACAAAAGTAGACGATACTACAAGCCATGTGCAGTTTTTTAACAACAGCAGCGTATTTTCCCTTTCAAACTCATCTGCTGCAGGTAAAAGTATTTCTTTAATGAGAAACTCCTATGTGAGGGCGGTAATTGTAAACGGAGTGGTTTCAAGCATTGAAAAAGTAACAGCTGAAACATCCAAAATAAATATTTCACAAATTTATTCGAATCAAATGCTTATTGATAATATAACATATATGGAGTATGCATCTGATTTAAAGGTGTTCATTTGCGCCTTGGACAGTTCGGGTAATATAAGCAGTTTCAGCGAGGGAAATATATCAGACATCAAGGCCGGCTCAACAGCCCAGCTTTATGACATTTACGGAGGATTTGACGGAGTTATTGATGTGGTGCTGATATATAAATAATGAAAATAAATTAAGGAAGGGGGACACACCTTTAAAGCCGGTTGGCTCTTTGGGAGACAGCTTTTGAAGGAATGCCCCTGTACTAATGGGGACAGATGTCCCTTTTTTGTTGTTAATTATTAAAAAACATGCTGCCGTTCAAGCCCAATTGGCTTTCACCGCCAAGCATGGAACCTAAATAAAATATATTACTGCAAATTTTATCAGAATTATTGATTATAAGACATATTTTTGATATAATTTAATCAAATATACAATTGAGCGGCATTCCTCTGAACTTACCATCAATGCCAAGAGGTGTGTACTCATAACATTATGGGAGGATTAATAGATGAACGGAAAACTAAGACCTGCCTGGGTCGAAGTAAACAGGGAAAAAGCTATACATAACTTTTTAGAGGTAAGAAGAGCAGTAGGACCAAATGTTAAGATATGCGCGGTTGTTAAAGCAGACAGCTATGGAATGGGTTCCATGGAATTATCAAAGATGTATCTTGAAAACGGCGTGGATATGTTTGCTGTGGCTGTAATCGGTGAAGCTTTTGAACTGAGAGAGGAAATAAAAGATAAGGACATCCTTGTACTTGGTTTTACATCAGAGGAATTCTACGAAGATGCCATAGAAAACAATATTACATTGACTGTTTACAATTATGACCACGCTGTAAGATTAAACCAGACAGCCAAGAAATTAAACAAGAAGGCAAAAATTCACATAAAAGTTGAAACAGGCATGAACAGGTTAGGATTCTTGCCTACTGAAGAAAACGCCGATAAGATAGCAGATATTGCAAAAATGGAAAATATTATGATTGAAGGTGCCTTTTCACATCAGGCCAAGGCTGATGAAAGGGATAAAACAACTGCTCACATGCAGGCAGGCAGATTTATAAAGTTTATGGGAATGCTTGAAGAAAGAAATGTTAAAATTCCTGTAAAGCATATTGCAAACAGTGCAACTATAATTGAAATGCCCGAGTATTATTTTGACATGGTGAGACCGGGTATTATACTGTCGGGATTTTATCCTTCTGATGAAGTGGATACTGAAAAATTAAAATTCAAAATCTGCGTTACCTTAAAGGCAAAGGTTGCTAACGTGAAAACAATCGATGCAGGTGAAGGTGTAGGTTATGGACACTTGTACCGTGCTGATAAGCCGGTGGTAGTAGGTACAATTCCCATAGGATATGCTGATGGATATTCAAGACTGCTGTCAAACAAGGGATATGTGGTTATAAATGGAGTAAAATGTCCGATACTGGGAAAAGTATGCATGGACCAGTTTATGGTTGATCTGTCAAATGTGGAGAACCCGCAGATAGGTGATGTGGCAATACTTTACGGTGACGGTACGGATGGAGCAATGACAGCGGAGGATGTAGCCAATATGAGAGGTACCATTTCCTATGAAGTTCTGACTAATTTAGCTGTAAAAAGACTGCCAAAAATCTATATATAAGGAGAACTATATGAATTATAAAATAATAGAAGAAAATGACAATGAACTGTTTCGCTATATGATGGAAGAAAAGGAAAGGCAGAGTATTAATATTGAGTTGATTGCATCGGAAAACTTTGTATCCGATACGGTCCTGCAGGCTATGGGAAGTCTTTTGACCAATAAGTATGCAGAAGGATATCCCGGCAGAAGGTATTACGGGGGATGCGAATTTGTTGATAAGGTGGAAAATCTTGCAATAGAAAGAGCTAAGAAAATTTTCGGCGCAGACCATGCAAATGTCCAACCTCATTCAGGATCAAATGCAAATTTTGGAGTATACTTTGCCATACTGAAGCCGGGAGATAAAATACTTGGTATGGACTTATCCCACGGAGGCCATCTTACTCACGGAAGTCCGGTGAATATGTCCGGCTCTTATTTCAATGTTGTATTTTACGGAGTGAACAAGGAAACTGAAACCATTGATTATGACCAGGTAAGAGAAATAGCTAAAAGGGAAAGACCTAAACTTATAATAGCAGGAGCAAGTGCCTATCCAAGAATCATTGATTTTAAAGTTTTCAGAGAAATTGCCGATGAAACCGGTGCTTACTTTATGGTTGATATGGCCCATATAGCAGGAATCGTAGCTGCAGGCCTCCATCCTAATCCTGTTGACTATGCTGATTTTGTAACAACAACTACACATAAAACACTGAGGGGCCCAAGAGGCGGAATGATTCTGTGCAGGAAAGAATTCGCCCAGAAAATAGATAAGGCCATATTCCCGGGAACCCAGGGCGGTCCCTTGATGCATGTTATTGCAGCCAAGGCTGCATGCTTTAATGAGGTTTTAAATGATGGTTTTGTTGAGTATCAGAAACAGGTTTTAAAAAATGCAAAAGCCCTGTCCCAGGAGCTGATGAATAAGGGGTTTAGAATAGTATCCGGCGGTACTGACAATCATCTGATGCTGGTTGATGTGAGAAACAAAAACTTAACAGGCAAGGAAGCGGAAAAAATTCTTGATGATATTCATATCACCACAAATAAAAATACTATTCCTTTTGACCCGGAAAGCCCCTTTGTTACCAGCGGCCTGAGAATGGGAACTCCCGCAGTTACAACCAAGGGAATGAAAGAAACTGAAATGACGGAACTGGCAGATATTATAGATTCAGCACTTTCTAAAAAAGCAGAAGAAGACCTGTTAAGAGAAAGTGTATTAAAACTTACATCCAAATTTAATTAAGAATGAAAGAGACAAGGGGTTAATATAATTATTTAGGGGTAATGAAGGCTTCCATGATGTAAACCGTTTTAAAAATAACTGCAAATGAGATTAATTGTATGCAATGTGCGCAAAGGTGTACGCATGCTATATAAAATTGTCTTGCAAAATGTTGTTTTCAATGTTATAATCATAAAAATTTTATAAAAATTAGGAGAGAAGTATATGAAAAGAGTATTATCTTTGTTATTGATCGTATTAATGGTGCTTACGCTGTTTACTGCCTGTACTAAAAGCGACACTACAGAAGCAGAAGTAATCAAAATTGGTGTGTTTGAACCTCTTACAGGTATGAACGGCGGCGGCGGACTTCAAGAGCTTGGCGGCATCGAATATGCCAACAAAATGTATCCTGAAGTATTAGGCAAAAAAATTGAATTGGTTGTAGTTGACAACAAGAGTGACAAAGGCGAGGCAACAACCGCAGTAACACGTCTTATCGAAAATGACAAGGTTGTTGCAATAATCGGCTCATACGGCTCAGGTGTTTCTATTGCAGCCGGAGATATTATAAAAGATGCACAGATTCCTGCAATGGGCGCTTCCTGTACAAACCCAATGGTAACACAGGGCAATGATTTTTACTTCCGTGCATGCTTCCTTGACCCCTTCCAAGGCAAGGTTATGGCTACCTATGCTATAGAGCAGGGAGCAAAGACAGCAGCTGTTATAATGCAGAATGGAGATGACTACTCTGTAGGTCTTGCAAACTTCTTTATAGATGCATTTAAAGCTTTAACGGGAAATGATGCAAGCATAGTTGATGTTTCAGAATTCCAGCTGAATGAAGCTGACTTTACAGCAATTCTTACAAATATCAAGGCAAAAAATCCTGACGTAATATTTGCGCCAAGTGCAGCAACTACAGCTCCATTGATTATTAAACAAGCAAGAGAGCTTGGAATCGACAGCTTGATAATGGGCGGCGACACATGGGAGAATCCTGCTGTTATAGATGTTGCAGGAGAAGATGCCGAGGGTATAGTTCTTTCAACATTCTTTGATGAAAATGATCCTGCTACGGAAGAAGCTAAGGTATTCGTAGAAGGCTACAAAAAAGAACTGGCAGGCAAAGAGCCTATAATTCCTGCAGTTGCAGCATTAGGATATGATGCATACCTGCTGGTTAGAGATGCAATCGAAAGAGCTGGCTCAACCGACGGAGTAGCAATAAGAGATGCAATTAAAGAAACAAAAGATTTTGAAGGCGTAACCGGAATTATCAACTTCACTGAAGATGGAGACGCCGACAAAAATATGGCTGTTATTAAGACTGTTCAAGACGGACAATTCGTGTTCATTGATTCAGTAGAGGTACAATAACTGATTTAAACATTCAGGGGCGGACTATTCGTTCGCCCCTTTCCAGTTAATTGATTTGGAGGAATATATATGACTAGTGAACTTCTTTTGCAGCAGCTTGCCAACGGTATTTCCTTAGGAAGTCTTTATGCCCTCTTGGCAATAGGTTATACGATGGTTTATGGTATTTTAAGACTTATTAACTTTGCCCACGGGGATATTTTTATGATGGCATGTTATTTTATGGTTTTCAGCATTTTTACTTTCAACCTGCCATGGTATATTGCAATTATAGTAGTAATAACAGCAACGGTTGCCCTGGGTGTTCTTCTTGAAAAAACAGCCTATAAGCCATTACGGAATGCTCCCCGTATGTCCATCATGATTTCTGCCATAGGAGCGTCTTTTCTATTGGAAAATTTGGCAACTTATTTATTTACAGGTGTCCCCAGGGGATTTCCTGACATTAAAGTTTTAACTGCCACAGTGAAATTAGGAAGTCTTTCACTGACTGTTGCCACATTGATCACACCCTTTGTTACCCTTTTACTTTTGTATGTTGTGCTCTTCATAACCAATAAAACAAAAATCGGTATGGCAATGAGGGCAGTTTCAAAGGATTTTGAAACTGCCAAGCTGATGGGAATAAATATTAATCAGGTAATATCTTCAACTTTTATAATAGGTTCTGCCCTAGCAGCAATAGGAGCAGTACTATGGGGTACAAGGTATCCTCAAGTAATGCCGCTTATGGGTGTTATGCCGGGTCTTAAATGCTTTATAGCTGCGGTATTAGGCGGTATCGGCAATACCACAGGCGCAGTTCTCGGAGGATTTATACTGGGCATGGCTGAAATTATGCTTATCACATTTCTTCCGTCACTTACCGGTTACAGAGACGCAATGGCATTTGTAATATTGATAGTTGTATTGTTGGTTAAACCAACGGGACTACTTGGAGAGAAGGTGACAGATAAAGTATGATGGATAAAATAAATAATAAAAAGAATAGATTATTTTTGAATATAATCATGATAGCTGTATTTGCAGCAGTAATAATACTATTGGATACAGGAATAATAGGTAATGCCTATATAAGACGTATATTGAATTTATCTGCCATTTATGCAATAGTGAGTGTTTCCATGAACCTGGTCAATGGTTTTACGGGATTATTCTCTTTGGGGCAGGCAGGTTTTATGGCAATCGGAGCCTATTCGGTAGCAATTTTCACCGTTCCGCTGGCTGAAAGGGCTAAAATATTTTATATCACCCTTCAAAATCCTGTTTTGGCACAAATTGAACTGCCTTTTGTTGCTGCCCTCTTGCTGGGTGGTTTATTGGCAGCCCTGGTGGCAGTTTTAATAGGCCTGCCGGTTCTCAGATTAAAGAGCGACTATCTGGCCATAGCAACATTAGGCTTTTCGGAAATAATCCGTATTGTTTTTACAAACACAAAATCAATTACAAACGGAGCACTGGGAATAAAAAGCATACCTAAAATGCCTACCATGTGGGTTTTCTTCGGTGTGGCAATAATTTCCATAGGTTTAATGTGGCTTTTAATTAACTCAAGCTACGGGAGAGCCTTTAAAGCAATAAGAGAAGATGAAGTGGCAGCGGAAGCAATGGGAATAAATTTGTTCAAGCATAAGGTTATGTCCTTTGGCGTGGGAGCATTTTTTGCCGGAATCGGCGGCGGGCTTTTGGCTACACTGCTGGCTACGGTTGACCCTAACCAGTTTTATTTCACAGTTACCTACAACTTCCTATTGATAATAGTATTAGGAGGAATGGGAAGTGTATCCGGTACTATCATAGCATCCTTCGTGGTTACGTCAGGTCTTGAGATACTGAGGTTCTTTGATGAGCCTCTCACATTGTTCGGCGCAAATATTGCATTGTTCCGTCCCGGATTAAGAATGGTAATATTCTCGATTTTATTGATGATTTTGGTGCTTTTCTTCAGAAATGGTCTTTTGGGGCAGAAGGAATTGTCCTGGAAGCTGATTTTTAACTGGCTTGCAGGAAAAAAACCAATCAAAAAGACCGGTGAAGGAGGTGCTGCATAATGAGTATTCTAAAAATCAACAATGTAACTATGAAGTTTGGAGGAGTTACTGCTGTTAACAACCTTGATATAGAAATTCAGGAAGGAAAAATTGAAGCCTTGATAGGTCCCAACGGTGCGGGAAAAACAACCGCCTTCAATGTTATCACAGGAGTTTATTCGCCAACAGAAGGAAATGTATTTTATAAGGATGAAAATATAACAGGTCTTACACCTGACAAAATAACAAAAAGAGGTATTGCCCGAACATTTCAGAATATAAGATTGTTTAAAAACCTGACGGTCTTGGATAATATACTGATTGCCAATCATTTAAGAATAAATTCAAATTTTTTGTCCAGCGCCCTTAGAATGCCCTGGTCTAACAAGGAAGAGAAAAATATGCGGGAGAAATCGGAAATGCTTCTGGATAAATTGGGCTTGTTGAGATTAAAAAATGAAATAGCCCATTCCCTCCCATACGGTGAGCAGAGAAAGCTGGAAATAGCCAGAGCCCTTGCAACTGATGCGGACCTTCTGCTTTTGGATGAGCCGGCTGCAGGTATGAACCCTTCTGAAACAATGGAGCTGTCATCATTTATTCATACCATAAGAGATGAGTTCAAGCTTACGATTTTTATGATTGAGCATCATATGGACCTGGTTATGGAAATATCAGAAAAAATCTACGTCCTGGACTTCGGACAGCTTATAGCCAGGGGAACCGCAGATGAGGTTAAAAATGACCAAAGAGTTATAGAGGCTTACTTGGGGGTGGAAGAAGATGCTTAAAATCAATGATCTACACGTAAATTACGGAGGAATATCAGCAGTCAAGGGTATCAGCATCCATGTTCCGGAAAAATCCATAGTAACCTTAATAGGAGCCAACGGTGCAGGAAAAAGCACAACTCTTAAAACTATATCAGGACTTGTTAAAGCAAGGAGCGGTGATATTATATTCCAGGGTGAAAATATTCTTGGAATGGATACCATAGATATCGTAGCAAAAGGTATTACCATGGTTCCCGAAGGAAGAAAAGTTTTCGTGAATCTTTCGGTTTTAGAGAACCTTAAGGTAGGCGCTTATCTGAGAAAGGAAGGAATCGAAGAGGATATAAAAAGAGTTTATGAATTGTTCCCCATCCTGAAAGAAAGAGCATGGCAGCTGGCCGGAACCCTGTCCGGAGGCGAGCAGCAGATGCTGGCAGTAGGAAGGGCTTTAATGGCCAAGCCTAAGCTTATAATGATGGATGAGCCTTCCCTTGGATTAGCACCCTTGATAGTCAATGCCATATTTGAAATTATAAAAGAAATTAACAAGCAGGGAACAACGATTTTGTTAATCGAACAAAATGCAAACAAAGCCCTTAAGGTAGCAGATTACGGTTATGTTTTGGAAACAGGCAGCATGGCCATGGAAGGAAAGGGAATGGAGCTTCTGAAGAATGAGAAAATCATAGAAGCATATTTAGGAACGGCGAAGAAATAAGAACCGGCGTTTTAAAAGGAATATCCAAATTGGGTATTCCTTTTTCTGTCCCGCTATCCCATTATCATTTGTATCAAAAATCCTGCCGATACTGAAAAAACATATATGTAGGTCATAATTTTAATATTTTCTTTAATATTACCGTTCATTTTGAACAAAACCAGCAAACCGGCTCCTGCTCCAGTGGAAAGACCTGCAATTGCAGATCCGAAGCTTAAGCTTCCACTGATAAAGAGCTGAGTGAGGATGACAGATGCGGCACAATTTGGAATAAATCCTATTATACCCGCCAATGCCGGTTGAAATATACTGTCATTTAGTAAAATACCTGACAGGTTATCCTCCCCCACATAGGTTATTAGAAGGTTTAAAAAAAAATTAGTGACTACCAGAAAAATAAATATATTGATTGTATGTTTGAATGCAGGCTTCAATATACCTTCTTCGTCATGGCATCCGCAGTCCTTGCAGACATGGCGGTGAATAGAGCTTGCAATTCCTTCACTATTGCTTATATGGAACAAGCCTTTGAATATGGAATCTGCCGCAGCTCCAGCTATAACAGCCAGCACTGTTTTTACTGCTATTAGGGACAGGATTAATTTTATATCACCGTTATTTGACAATAATATGGGTATCGCTTCATCTGATGTAGATATGAATACGGCTATCAATGTCCCCGCACTTATAATTCTTCCTGCATATAAATTTGATGCAGCTACGGAAAACCCGCACTGAGGCACACAGCCCAGGACAGCTCCACCGGCAACTCCAAACTTTCGAAGGCCGATTATGAGCCTGTCTGATGACTTATGCTCAATATATTCAATTATAATGTATGCTGCAAACAAAAATGGAAGCATCTTTAACGAGTCCATTAATGCATCTTTAACTAATTCCTGCATGTTAACCTCCCGCTGTCAATTATGATAATCCATTCTGCAAATATTTGTCAATATATTCATTTTGTTCTGACTGATTTGTTTTCTATCTGTTTCCGAAAACCTGAGTTGTTGAACAGGAATATAAATTCTGGGCATGCATAAGGGGATATTATTTTTTATATAATATCCCCTGCTACATATGCTTATTTATTTACTGCTTCTTTTAATGATTTACCTGCTTTGAACACCGGTGCTTTTGATGCCGGAATATCTATTGTTTCGCCAGGATTTCTTGGATTTCTTCCTTGTCTAGCTTTTCTGTCTCTTACTTCAAATGTTCCAAATCCAACTAATTGTACTTTTCCGCCTGCTACCAGTTCTTCTTTTATTGTTTCCATAAATCCGTTCAGTGCCTTTTCAGCATCTTTCTTGGTGAAACCGGTTTTTTCTGCAACATTGGAAATTAAATCAGCTTTATTCATAAAAACCCTCCTTAATAAAAATGTAGTTTATTTTTTCATTTTATCTAAATTCCTACTGGAACTTTGATTCTTCCCATAACTCATCCATTTCTTTCAGAGTCATATTTTTTAAATCTTTGGTTGAATTTCTTTCTATGTACTCAAAACGATCAAGAAATTTATTGATAGTTTTATTCAGAGCAATATCAGGATTAATCTTCTCAAATCTTGCGAAGTTTACAAGAGCAAACAACAGGTCTCCGAACTCCTCCTCCATATTTTCAATGTTTCCATTATTGTATTCATCTATGAATTCCAGGAGTTCTTCTTTAATTTTCATTATTGCTCCCTGTGCATCAGGCCAGTCAAATCCAACTTCCGCAGCTCTTTTTTGGATTTTATAGCTTCTGCTTAAGGTTGATAATGCCTTGGGAACATTCCTCAGGTTATCAGTATATGTTGTCAGGTTTTTCTCTTTAAGCTTGGAGTTTTCCCAGCTTGTTAATGCTTCTTCAACATCTTCAGCTTTCACATTTCCAAATACATGGGGATGCCTTGAATACATCTTTTTACACACATTGGTTACAACATCATTAAAGTTGAAATAACCTTCTTCGCTGCCAAGTTCAGCATGGAATACGACTTGAAACAATAAGTCTCCAAGTTCCTCAACCAGATTGTCTACATCATCATTGTCAATTGCATCAACAACTTCATAGGCTTCTTCAATAACATGCTGTCTTATTGAATTATGCGTTTGTTTTTTGTCCCATGGACACCCGTCAGGACCCCTTAGCAATTTTACAATTCTTAACAGATTATTTACATTATACACTCTATGTTTTGAAATTTCAATAGGAAGAATGCAAAAATATGTTGAAAATCCGTAATTCTTTTCATGATCAAGCAAAAATAGAGGAATTTTTTTTACATTTTCTTCCAAAACATCGATGATGAGGGAATTTACATCTTCAGGATAGATTTCCATTAGTTTTATTTTAAGCCTTGATGCAATGTCTATATCGTAAACCTGAGTAATAATATTGAAGGAATCAAGGTCACATGAAAATTCATCTGCTTCAAGACAGTCCATGATTTTAATACTGTTATAATCGGCATATCCTGAAAGTTTTAAGCATTTATCCAGAAAGCTCATTCCATCAATTATTATTGTATTTATTTCACTTTTATATTCATTTGTCAGCTTTTTTGTTACTATGTCACCGTAATAGGGGCTTCCTGCAGTGCAGTAGTTGATTTTCCCCCACCTTCTTGACTGCTCTATAAGGGTTTGGATTATGTTTTCGTAAACTTCGTCAAAGTTTTCATACTTTTCAAAATAATCATCAAAACTTACAATATCGATACTTTTTCTTAACTCATTCACTATTGGGTGGCGGTCTGTTCTTGCAAATGCGGGTATTCCCTCCGAAAGGGCATTTTTGGCTCTCAATGTCAAGTCTTCTTCCGTCCCTGCCCCCAATCCGATTATTTGAATTGTGTTCATTTTATTTCCTCACGAATTTTTTTAGTTTTTCTCCTTTTGGAATAAGTTCAAGGTCTTCCTTTGTGATTGCTCCTGTAACAAATAGACAGATTACATATACTATTCCAGCTGCTGCTATGGAGCCTAGTGTTGCCAGATTCCTGCTTTCTGCTGCCGATTGTATAAAACCGAAGGATACCCATACGGCAAGAGCCATGACTGCAGTGGATAATAGTGCTCTTGAGGATACCTTGATCAAATTAATTCTGATTTTTGTTTTTTTGATATCCAACCAGTTAAACAGCGCTACAAAGAAATATGCAACCGTTGTGCTTACAGCTGCTCCATTTATATTAATGCTTGGAATTCCAATCAAAACATAGGATAAGGCTACCTTGACAACCAAGCCCAGGGCTAAGTTTTTAACAGGGTGAAACTGTTTGTTCACAGACTGCAGTATTGCTGTAAAAGCTTGAACCAAAGTAAGAAAAATTACTCCTATTGACAGTATTTCCAAAAGTGCCCCGGAACTTGCATGCTTTGCGGGGCCTATCGATGGATAAAGGAGGGCAATTATGGGTTCTGCCAGCATAAACAAACCTATGCCGCAGGGAAGCCCTATGATCAATGACATCTTTACTCCTGCATCTGCAGTAACACTTAATTTGTTCATTTGTCTCCTGGTAAAGGCATCCGTAATTGCAGGGACTAAACTCATTGCAACTGCTGTGGAGAATACCTGGGGGAAATTTATCAGGGTCTGTGCCGTACCGCTTAACTCGCCGAACATATCAGCAATCTGTATATCGTCATATCCAATGAATGACAGCCGGTTGGAAACTATATATGAATCCGCTATGCCCATCACCGGTGCTATAGAAGCTCCTATTGTTATAGGAATGGCAATATATAAAAGACTTTTTATTACATGCCGTGCAGATTCTGTTTTATTGTTTTTTGATGAGGCAATTTCTTCTTTCATATTTTTTTTGTTTAATAAAAACATTATAAATATCAGTATAAAGGCAGCAAGACCTCCTGCTGATGCTCCAAAGGTAGCTCCTGCCGCAGCTTCCTCAAGTCCTCTGCCTACCAGTGCATATGCCAGGTATAAGCCGACAGCAACCCTGAATAACTGCTCAATGAGCTGTGACAAGGCAATGGGAGTCATGTTCTGCATTCCTTGGAAAAACCCCCTGTAAGCAGACAGCAAGGGTACTACAAACAAGGCGGGAACCAGTGCTACCATGGAGTAGTAAGAGCCGGGAAAGCCAAGAAATGTAACAAGACTTCGGGCAAATAAAAATACAAAAACAGATGAAACAAGCCCGATTAAAAATAGACCCCAGCCTGCTGTTTTGTAAACCTGATATGCTCCCTGACAATTGTTTAAAGCTCTTCTTTCGGAAACCATCTTGGCAATAGCTGTGGGAAATCCTGACAGGGACACTACAAGCAAAAGATTATATATATTATAGGCAGGCTGATAGTAGCCTATCCCCTCGGTACCTATTAAATTTGTCAGAGGTATTCTGTATATTGCTCCCAATATTTTTACAAATAATCCCGACACGCTTAGTATAGCAGCGCCTTTAATAAAATTCTCCTTAGACATGTTTCTCCCTTTCTTATTATCATTGGGGACATTCCGAAATGCCCCCGTACAATTAAGTATCAAACTGAAATTCAGTTTACCACAGTTTTTCTTTATTTTAAAGAGAAATTTGTAATATTCCAAATAAATGATATCTACCATAAGGGTATATTTGTGGTATAATTTTGCTATGACTATCTGGGACATTCAAGTATAGGGTGTAAAGGAGCATTAAATGGAAAGTCTTAAAGGCACAATTGTTGAAACTATTTTTAGAAATAATGAAAACGGATACACCGTGGCTTTACTGGAAACAAGTGATGAAGTAATAACACTGACAGGTATCTTCAGCACTGATGTTTCCGGTGAAAATATTGAAGTTTTTGGAGAAAGAGTTAATCATCCAAAATACGGAGAGCAGTTTCAAGTAGACATATACAATTCCATCCTTCCCACAGGTCTGGAACAGATAGAAAGCTATCTGTCGTCAGGTTTGATAAAGGGTATAGGCAAGTATACGGCAAAAAAAATAGTTGACGTTTTTAAAGAGGATACCTTTGACATTATTCAGAACAATCCCGGGAGGCTGACTGAAATTGACGGTATAGGCGGTAAAAAGGCAGACATGATCGCGAGAAGCTTTCAGGAACAAGCTGATGTAAAAGAAGTCATGATGTTTTTGCAAAGCCACAATATCAGCACCAGCTACAGCATGAAAATCTTTAAAGAATACGGTAATAGCACAATAAATGTAATTAAAGATAATCCCTACCGGCTGGCTGAAGATATTTACGGCATAGGTTTTAAGCTTGCAGATAAAATAGCTTCCTCTCTGGGGGTTGAGAAAGATTCTCCTTACAGAATATCATCGGGAGTGAAATACGTTTTGGCGGAATATGCAGCAAGGGGTCACTCCTATGTGCCGTATGGCCTCCTGGTAAAAAACTCTTCAGACCTTCTTGAATGCTCAATTGAAAATACGGAAGATGAAATAAGGAACATGGCTTTCACAGATAAAATACATATTGAAACAATTAATTCCGAGTCTGTGGTATATTATCTTCCCTATCACACTGCTGAAGTAAATGTATGCAAAAATTTAATAAATTTATCCCGGCCGGACCTAAGCATTACAGAGGAAGATGTGCTTATGCGCCTGGAATCTCATGAAGACAGGTCTATATCCCTGACTGATATGCAGAAGGAAGCAGTGGTCCAATCTGTATTAAACGGTGCTACGGTCATAACAGGAGGACCGGGAACAGGAAAAACAACAATAATTTTATCAATTATTAAAATATTTGAAGGGATGAATAAAAAGGTCCTCCTATGCGCTCCAACCGGCAGGGCAGCCAAACGTATAACCGAATCCACGGGAAGAGAGGCAAAAACCATCCACCGCCTCCTGGAATATGCCTACGGGGAAGATGACAGCAATTTGACCTTTAATAAAAATGAAAACTCCCCCCTGGACTGCCATGCAATTATAGTTGATGAAATGTCCATGGTTGACATACTGCTTATGAATAATCTGCTGAAAGCCCTGAAAAGAGGCACAAAGCTTATAATGGTCGGAGATGTTGACCAGCTGCCCTCTGTAGGTGCGGGCAATGTTTTATCCGACATAATTAAGAGCAACACCATAAAGACAATCCGCCTTGACATGATTTTCAGACAGTCTCTGGGAAGTATGATTGTTCAAAACGCACATGCTGTAAACAAAGGTGTAATGCCTATATTGAATAAAAAGGATTCAGATTTTTATTTTATGAGAGAAAGCAATATAAATAATATCGTTGACCTGATAGTCGACTTGTATAAAAACCGCCTTCCTTCAAAGTACGGTTTTGACCCAATGAAAGATATACAGGTTTTATCGCCCATGAAAAAGGGAGATGCAGGAGTTATTGAATTAAATAAAAAAATTCAGTCGGCAGTAAATCCTCCTTCCAGGCTGAAGAATGAAAAAGTATTCGGCAGGTACACCTTCCGGACAGGAGACAAGGTAATGCAGGTAAAAAACAACTACCAGGCAGAATGGAAATTAAAAGATGATGATTTTATTACCGGAGAAGGTATATTTAACGGTGATATGGGAAACATCCTCTTTATTGATAATGTGGAACAAGAAATGCATGTTTTATTTGATGATGAAAAGGAAGTAATATATTCCTTCAGCCAATTGGATGAATTGATACTTGCCTATGCCACAACAGTGCATAAAAGCCAGGGAAGCGAATTTCCCGTTATCATAATGCCCATGGTATGGGGACCGCCCATGCTCCTTACCCGCAATCTGTTCTATACTGCAATAACAAGGGCAAAGAGGCTGGTAGTTCTTGCAGGACAGGAAAAATACATGGAAGAAATGATTGAAAACAACAAAATAGACAAGCGTTTCTCTGCACTTGACTACAGGCTGAGGACAGTGGGACAGTGGGAACTTGCCTAAGGTTTCTCGCTGAAACATAAGATACATCTTTGGAACAATGGGGGGATAAAATGAAAGAGTATGCTGCATCCTTCTTAGAACTTTTATATCCTGAAAAAAACACCTGCTTTATATGCAATCTTTATGATGAATCCATCAATGACAGGTATATTTGCAGTGACTGCCAAAAAAAACTCAAAAAAATTATGCCTCCCCTGTGCATTAAGTGTTCCAAGCCAATTGACTATGCATCTGAATGTCTGTGCC
>Ga0208040_1001341_pt1 | contig 24531 bp, 17 predicted proteins | sample AD_UKC083_MetaG_FD_184431 | JGI IMG/M metagenome (GOLD analysis project Ga0208040, IMG submission 184431) | Active sludge microbial communities of municipal wastewater-treating anaerobic digesters from USA - AD_UKC083_MetaG (SPAdes) (version 2) | ecosystem: Engineered > Bioreactor > Anaerobic >...
CCCATCCATGAAGGTGTCGTTTTCCCCAATATCAACAAATATGAATACCTCGGCAAAGCCCTCGACCAGGTCATTGACGCGGAGAGAATATTTTTCTGGGATGACTTGCACCCGCAATCGGACATCAGCCGTGACTCGTCCGGCCAGACCTTCCTTAAAGCCCTGCAACAAAAATACTCCGCGGCCTTTCACTTTAACCTGACGCCGGATGAACTCAATCACCTCCGTCAGTTGATCTTCCCCGTGGTTCGGATTGAACTGCCCGACCGTAATCCTTCAGCGCAACACGAAAAGCAGCAAAGCAGAATCAAAATGCTGGATCACAACCAGGAAGCCATCGCCCGCAAAATTGACGGCGGGCACCGGATCATCACCGGCCCCTCGGGGTCCGGCAAGACCCTTGTTCTGGTTCACCGGGCCGCTCTGCTTATGCAGCAAAACCCTTCCGTCAAGCGCATCCTGTTCGTCTGCTACAACATCACGCTGGTCAATTTCATCAAACGGTTGCTGGCGGAAAAGAAGGTGCCCCTGGGCAAAAACGGCGTGGAAGTCCTCCATTTCTTTGAACTGTGCGCGAAAATCCTAAACGAACCGGTCGCATGGGAAAAGGAAGAAGCGGCCTACTACGATCTGGTCATAGAAGAAGCAATTAAGAAAGCCAAAGACTTTCCAGAAAAGTATGACGCCATTCTGGTGGACGAAGGCCAGGACTTCTCCGACGACATGTATCGCATTGTCGTCGAACTGCTGAATCCCGCGACCAACCACCTGGCCATTGCCCTTGACGACAATCAGAATATCTACCGCCGGTCACAAACGTGGAAAGAACTCGGCATCCAGGCGCGCGGCCGGATTCACAAGCTATCCTGGGTTTATCGCAGCACTGGAAATATCACCGCCTATGCAAACCAATTTCTGAGCCGACAGGAAGAAAAAACTGAAGCACAGACCCCACAGATGGAACTTTTCCAGGAATTTCTGACAACCATAGGTCCCGATCCGGAAGTGAAACAGTTCTCCGATCTGAATGAACTGATCGACTACGTGGCAAAGAAAATCGATTATCTGCACCGCGAAGAAGGCTATCCTCTCTCCGAGATTGCCGTGATTTATACGCAGAAATCACCGGAACAACTTCCCGGTACTCATCTGCCCGATCTAATGATGAAAGCGTTGGATGAGCGCGGCATCTGTTCCAACTGGATAGCGGGTGATTACCGGGCCAAAAGGTCATATGACGTGACAACGCAGAACGTCACCATCTCCACCATCCACAGCGTGAAAGGGTTCGATTATGCCTGCGTTTTCGTCATTGGTCTGGAATGGTTCAATCCGGAACGGTGGAGCGAAGAGCAAAAGAAAAACCTGACATATGTGGCCGTGACCAGGGCAAGGGAGAGGCTGTGTATTCTGCATATGAATGATTTGACGCTGGTGAAACAGGGAAAGGTTTTTGTTGCAAGCAGTAAATGAAAAGTGAATAACTGGATACTCTCAGAAAAGGAGCTCCATGCTCGAACTATTGAAATCCAAACCAGGTTTGACACGACAACATCTGCAAATCATCGCTTGCGCCGGCTCCGGCAAGACGGAATTTGTTTCGTTGCGGGTCGCATACTTGATTGCCGAAGGGCTTGCCAAACCTGAGAATATCGTAGCCTTTACTTTTACTGAAAGGGCCGCTCAGGAGCTCAAATTCCGCATCCGCAGCAAGATCAGGCAATTGATCGGCCATCAGCCGGACATCGGCGATCTCTACGTCGGCACCATTCACAGCTTCTGCTATGAGCTTCTCAAGGAATTCGTACCCGGTTATCGGGTGTTTGATGTCCTTGATGAGGGAAAGAGATTTGCATTTATCAATGCGCACCGATTCGACCTCGGCTATAGCTCATTAAAGGAATGGCTTGCGTCGGAAGGAATCCATCAACCATTCGGCGTCATGCCTGTAACGTGGGTCTTGAACACTTTCATCCGCGGTGTCGATATTGCCCGCGAGGAGATGCGCCCACCGGAAGAGATCTCGCGGTGCCCCGATTTCATCACTTCCTTTCAGAAATATGAAGAAAAGCTCAAGGAACACCGATTTCTCGATTTCAGTTCCATGATGGCCATTGCCGTTCAGCATCTTGAGCAGGATCGACGACTTCTCAAGGAGGTCAGAAAGCGCTTTACCCACCTTACCGTTGATGAATACCAGGACATCAATCCAATTCAGGAGCGTTTGATCCGCCTCCTGACAGGGCCGGAAACGAACCTCTGCGTAGTTGGCGATGATGATCAGGCGATCTACCAATGGCGCGGTTCGACGGTGGATAATATCTTGACCTTCACGAAACGGTATAAGAAAGTATTCACCCATCACCTGCCCATCAATTTCCGATCAACGAATCAGATAATCCTTTGCGGCACAAAGCTGATCCAAAAAAACAAAAAACGGCTTCCCAAAAAAATGGGCGACTCCGGTAAAAAGGCCGAAAAGGGCGACCTCTATAAAATCGATTTTCCAGCACAAACCGAGGAAATCGGCTTCATTGTTGAAAGAATTCAGCACCTTCACGGCGTTCAGTGGTCCGAAAACAACGGTCGGAAACGGGGCCTGGCCTATTCCGACATGGCCATTTTCTTCCGTTCTGTAAAGTACGATGGGCAGCCGTACCTTGAGGCCCTGGACGAGGCGGGGATACCTTACGCCGTATCAGGTATCGGCGGTCTCTTTGAGGCCGCTGAAGTGGATGTGATTTTCAGCATCTTTGCCTATCTTGGCGGTTTCAAGAAACGCTGGGATTCAAAAGCAGGCGACGGAGAATCGCCGGAACCTGCGGATATTTATGAGCAAGCGGCGGAGATCTTTCACCTACCCACAAAGCGTCAATTCGTGAAGAACCTTGAACAGCTTCACAACGCACTGCAGGGGCAACGCCGCCTGCAATTGCAGGGCCTATATGGGGATATCCTGATGCTTCTCGGTGTTGATGATGGAGAATACCACACCGATGAGCACGAGATCGAGATGTACAATCTGGGCCGCCTGAGTCAGGCAATCTCTGATTATGAAGGAACCCGAAGCTACTGCACCTTCAAGGACATCGAGCGCTTCTGCTGGTTCATCCGCCACTACGCCGAGGGAGCTTATGACGCGGGCGCGGGCGAAGATCCAACTCGCTTCATCAACGCCGTCCAGATCATGACGCTGCACGGTGCCAAAGGCCTTGGCTTTCCCGTCGTTTTCATGCCCTATTGCATTGAGCGGCCTCACCGGCAAACCCCCCCAGGATTCCTTGATCCAAAAACATTCAACTTTGCCCGGTACAGCGGAAGCGTCGAAGATGAACGCCGTCTGTTTTATGTAGGCCTTACGCGGGCGAAAAAATTCCTCTTTGTGACAACATCCCGGCAGCCTGTAGGAAAGGTCAAGGCGAAAAGGCCGCTGCAACACTTTTCCGAACTGGCTGACGAATGCTGCATAACGGCTCATACTGCCGATCCGACAAAAAGAAAGCGCCTGCCCTCGGAACCTTCGCTGGAGGAATACCGCTTCCCCACCAGCTACTCGGAACTGAGCGACTACATCCGGTGCGAATATGACTACAAAATGCGCTATGTTTACGGGTTCAATCCAATCATCGTCCAGGCCCTGGGCTACGGCAACCAGGTCCATAATCTTTTGAACTTGCTTCATAAAATTGCGCAGCAGACCGGCCAGGTGCCTCTGGAAGAAGAAGCGGCAAAGCTTTTGCAGGAGCATTTTTCCCTTCGTTATGCGGCGAGAGAACAGGAGGAAACCCTAAAAAGAAGCGCTCTGCGCAGCATCCTCCGTTATTTGAACCTTTGGCGGGAAGACTTCTCCCTTTCCGTCAAAACGGAGCGCACATTCGAAATGGATCTCGACAACGCTCTCCTTACCGGCACAATCGATCTGCTCAAACGGGAAAACGGAGACAGTAACATTCTGGAAATTATCGATTTCAAGACCGGAAACGACCGCAAGGATCGGGATGCATTGGATCTCCAAGTCCAGCTTTATACACTGGCAGCGCGAGAAGCTTTGGATCTCAACGTGCAAAAGGCTTACGTCCATTTTCTTGATGACCAAAAGCAGCCGCGGTTGGAGGTACTGACGACACCAAAGCAGTTGGATCTTGCGATGCGAACACTCGCTGATGCCGTTCAAGGCATTACAACGCGCCGTTTTCAAAGAAATCCGCGCAGTAAAAAGTCATGCATCACCTGCGACTGGGAGAAAATATGCCCGCAGAAGAAAAAATAGAACAGCCGGACTATATCGGTCATCGACAAAGGCTTAAAGCGCGCTTTGAAAAAACCGGCTTTTATGGCTTTCAAGATTATGAGGTTTTGGAATTTCTGCTTTATTTTATTCTTCCCCGGAAAGATACAAAGCCGATTGCCAAGAAACTTTTGAGAAGGTTCAAAAACTTCATCGGCGTCATTCATGCCGATACGCGGGAACTGGAAAAAATCGAAGGCATCGGTGCACATGCCGCGCTATTCTTAAAAGCAAGCGGCGCAACCATTGGCTTTTATTTCGATGAAAGGGCCAAGCAGGCGGATTTCCAGTTTACCAATCTGGATCAACTGGTTGATTATTTTCGGGCAGCCATTGGCGGGAAACCAAACGAAATCCTGCGTGCCCTTTATCTGAACAGCAGAAACGGCCTGATATCCGCAGAGAATCTGAGCGAAGGGACCGTCTCGGAGGCCGTCGCCTTTCCCAGAAAAATTGTAGAAGGCGCGCTCAAATACGGGGCGACGACGGTGATCATCGGACACAACCATCCGGGCGGCCTTCCTGAACCGTCAGAAAACGACAATGCGGTTACAGAGCAAGTTGTAAAAGCATTGAAAACCGTTGGCATCAGTCTTCAGGAGCATTTGATCATCGCGTCCGACGGTTTTTACAGTTATCGGCAGAACGGATATTTTAGTTGAAGCAAAACCACTATTATTAAACATAATTTTAATGACAATTATTGAAAAGGGAGCAGTAAAATGACTGAAGAAATCAAGACCATGCCCACAGGCCTTTACTGGCAGGGGAAAAAGACAGAGGTGGATCGGATTGTACTGCCCTTCCAAACGATCGAGACCATCAACGAAAGCCGGGCAACAAGGGAGAAGGAGAAGCTCAAGGGCCCGGATATCTTCAAAACGGAAACGGGCGGCACCTGGCATAACCGCCTCATCTGGGGCGACAACAAGTATGTCATGTCGTCCCTCCTAGAAGAATTTGCCGGAAAGATCGACCTCATTTACATTGACCCGCCTTTCGCTACCGGAGCAGATTTTTCTGTCAAGATGGAAATCGGCGACGCGGAGTGGACGAAGGAGCCCTCCGCCATTGAAGATAAGGCTTATCGTGACACCTGGGGCCGTGGCCTCGATTCGTATCTTCAGATGATGTATGAGCGGTTGGTACTGATGCGGGAGTTGTTGAGCGATAAGGGGAGTATTTATGTTCATTGCGATCATCGAGTAAATAGTCATCTCCGCATGTTACTTGACGAAATCTTTGGGACGGATAATTTTCAACGGGAAATCATCTGGACTATGAGCGCTGCTTCTGGATACAAGGGAATGGTGCAGAACTATGTGCGTGGACATGAAACAATTTTATATTATTCACGTGGAGAAAATTTGATATTCAATAAATCGTATCTGCCATATTCAAAGGAACAGCTTGCCCGTTTTTCGAGCATCGATGATGATGGCCGCCATTATAAAGTTATTACGAAGACTCGCCGCCTTTATCTCGATGAGGCCAAAGGTGTTCCATTGCCTGATGTATGGTCGGATATTGCAAACTTTCAAACAATTGTGAACTCACCAGAAATAGTAGGGTATGCAACGCAAAAACCTGAATCCCTCCTTGAACGCATTATTAAAGCTTCTTCCAACGAAGGTGATCTTGTCGCAGATTTCTTCTGCGGTTCCGGCACGACCGGCGCTGTTGCAGAGAAGCTCGGCCGCCGCTGGATTATGGCCGACCTTGGGCGCTTCGCCATCCATACGTCCCGGAAGCGCCTGCTTGGCATTGAGGGATGTAGTCCCTTTGCTGTTCAAAACCTTGGCAAGTATGAACGACAGTACTGGCAGGGCGTGACGTTCAAGAAATGTTCTGACGAACAGATTCCTCTTTATGAATATATTCAGTTTATCCTGAAGCTTTATAAAGCCGAGCCTCTGGCCGGAATGCTTCACCTCCACGGCCGCAAGGGCAAGCGCTTGGTCCATATCGGCGCCGTAGATGCACCGGTTACTTTTGCGGAAATTCAGGAAGCCATAGCGGAGACGAAAAAGGCAGGACAGGATTCGCTCGATATCCTGGGGTGGGAATGGGAAATGGGTCTTCACGACGTCGTCGAAAAGGCTGCCAAAGCAAGCGGTGTCCACCTCCGACTTTTCAGCATACCGCGTGATGTGATGGATGACCGTGCGGTGGGAAAGGGTGAAATTACTTTCTATGAATTGGCCTATCTGGAAGTGGATATTGCACAGGACAAAACGGGCCGCTTCGTGCTGTCGCTAAAGGATTTCGCCATTCCCAATCTCGATCTTATTCCGCAAGAAGTCCGGAAGATTGTCAAAAAGCCGTTTGATTACATCGACTACTGGGCTGTGGACTGGGACTGGAATGAAGATACCTTCCACAACATGTGGCAGTCCTACCGGACTCGTAAGGAACGAAAGCTCGACCTGAAGTCCGACGGCCACGCCTATGAGTCCAAAGGGAAGCATTTGATTATGGTTAAGGTCATTGACATCTTCGGCAACGACACGACCAAAGTTCTGGAGGTGAAATCCTAATGGCAAGAAAAATGAAGGCCAAAGCCGGGAAAACAAAACCGATTATCTCTCTCGAACAGAAACTGCCCGAAGTGCCGGGACGCGATCCCTACGCCCCTCCTACGCAGCACCTCGTCAAGGATAACAAAGGCGGCTACCTCGTTGAGCAGTTCCGACGCCGAAGCAAGACCCTCCTCGTTGATCAGATACGGGAAGAAGTCGATCAATGGAGAAACAGAGACTATCAAATGCCGACTGGGATATCTCCCACATCCAAACGTCTTCTGGAATGGTGGTTTGACGAAACCCATCGATTTGAGAACGGTGAGGCCTTTCAATATTATTTTGCACAGCGGGAAGCGATCGAGACAATTATTTACCTTTACGAGGTCAAGGGCTACCGCGATGTGGCGGACATGATCATCAAATACATGGATCCCAAAGCATACAAGGAAGACCTCTTCACACGGAAAACAAATATTGAACAGACCATACGCAATAAGCGCATCCTCAGTCGTGTTGTTCCGGAAACGGGGCTTGTCGCGCAGCAAGAGCTGCCGCAGCCCGACCATTGCCGCTTTGCCATGAAGATGGCTACCGGCTCGGGTAAGACGCTGGTCATGGCGATGGCCGTTGTCTGGTCCTATTTCCACAAGAAGTATGAAAAGGGCTCCAGTCTCAGCCGGACATTTCTCTTGATCGCACCTAACATCATTGTTTTTGAGCGGCTGCGGGAGGATTTTGAAAACGGCAAGATCTTCAGCGATTGGGATCTCGTTCCGCCGGAATGGCAGCATGATTGGCAGATGTCGTTTATCCTGCGTGGTGAATCGCGAAAGACAACAACGGAAGGGACGCTTTATCTAACCAACATTCACCAGCTCTATGAGGATAAAGGTAATAATCAAAAGGATGATCCAGTCAACCGTCTTCTGGGTCCCAAACCTAAGGAAGCTACCGGCTCGTGGGAAGAGGATATTCTGGAGCGGGTGCGGAAACACAAAGAATTAATCATCATCAACGATGAGGCCCACCATGTCCACGACACGGATCTGGAATGGTACAAGGTCATCCTCAATCTGCATGAAAATCTGAAGCAGAAATTCGGTGCACGCCTATCACTGCAATTGGATTTCACGGCGACACCGAAGGATCAAAACGGTACTTTTTTCCCCTGGATTATCTGCGACTATCCGCTGGCGCAAGCCATTGAAGACCGCATTGTCAAGGCACCGCTCATTGTACACAAAACAGACAAGGCTGATCCGGAAAAATATTCCAAGGCCAGTGTCGCCTACGCGGAATGGATCAATATCGCCATTTCCCGTTGGCAGGAACACTTTGAGGCTTACAATAAGGTGGGCAAGCGGCCGGTGCTTTTCATCATGGCGGAGAACACACGGGATGCTGATGATATTTTCGATTTCCTGAAGGGAAAGGCGGAATTCAAGGGTGCGGGGCAACTTCTGCTCATCCATACGGATAAGACCGGCGATGTGAGCAAGAAGGATCTGGAGACGGCACGCGAAGCGGCGCGGTCCATTGATTTGTCCAAAAACAAGATACGGGCGATCATTAGCGTCATGATGCTCCGGGAAGGTTGGGATGTCCGGAACGTGTCCGTCATCCTTGGACTTCGGCCTTTTACGGCTAAGGCTAATATTTTGCCGGAACAGGCGGTCGGCAGGGGGCTTCGCTTGATGAAGGGAATCGGTCCTGATTATATTCAGATAGTTGAAATCATTGGGACGCAAAAATTCGAGGAATTTGTGCAGAACCTGGAAGTGGAAGGTGTCGGCGTTGGTCGTACGGTAGATCCACCACCATTAGGTGTTCATGTTTATCCGGTAAAGATCAAGATGGATTTTAATATCGAAATACCTATCCTCTCACCGGTGCATACGCGGGAGTTCAAGGGATTGGATGATTCCGTAATAAAGGGACTGCCCGCCAATCCCAAGGGTTTGACGCCATCTGATAAAAGCAGGGTAAATGTAAGTTTAGTGGAAACAGTCACCCAAAAAACGGTTGGCCAGAAACAGGTAACTATTGATACAGGCTTTCCAGAAATTAATGAAATACTCATCCACCTAACGAACCGGATATGCAAGGAGGCAAGGATCGACGGCCAATTTGCCATTGTGTATCCCATCGTACGAAAGTATGTCCGGGAAGTATTCTTCGGTCAGGAAGTGGTACTCGACACAGAACAGATCAGGCGCTTGCTGTCTCATGCTGAAAATCGTGATCACATCATATCAACACTGGCGAAAGCCATAGGCGACAAGAGCATATCCAAAATCATCTCTTCGTTGAAATCAGACCCTCTTTCCTTAATGGAACTAGACGGCTTTTATTGGCGGCGTGATTGGTGTGAGTTGGACAAAACGGTTTTTAATATCACGCCCTGTTTCAACAACTTTGAAAAGCACTTTGCGCAATTTCTGGACCAGGCGGGGGACATAGAGCGGTTCGCAAAACTGGCAGAGTCCTACACGAAATTCTCTGTAGAGTACCTGAATCATAAGGGTGCCATATCGACCTATTACCCTGATTTTGTGGCCGCGCAGAATAATGACGGCAAAACAGTCATGTGGCTAATCGAAACTAAAGGATGGGAACAGGCTGACGTTCCCCTGAAAGACGCCCGTGCGGTGGAATGGTGCCGCGACGCATCGAAACTCACCGGCACAACTTGGAGGTATCTAAAAGTAAAATATTCAGCCTACATGGCGATGACAGCCGATCTCAGCAAGTGGCCGTCGTCATCCTTCGGTGCTTTTCTGGACAGGCTGACCAAAGATGAGAAGAAAGCTCAGGAATTATTGATAGAATGAAACCTATACTTTAAAATCGAGGGAGGTCGAAAAATGGCAATAATCGGTAAGCAGGTTAAATCATCGATTGTTGGAAAAGTATTAAAATTTACATTCGACCAACCAGGTATTCCAGATAAATATTTTGAGGTAGTGCGTCCTGATCAATCAAGGTGCTTCTGTAAGGGCAAAATAATTCCAGACAAGGATATTATCATTGGAAGCAATATCAAACTCTTTGGTGAATGGAAAGTCAACCAAAATCCAAAATATAGGAGCATGAGGGAACAGTTTTATTTCAGTACTTATGAGTTGATTCCCTCGATGGAAGCTGAGACGCAAATGGCATCGGGCGTCTCTCGACCTTCGACTAAAGAACCGCCGATCCAAAAAGAGGAGGAAATCAGGGGCTACATTGTGCGTTTCAGGCCATTTACAAATAATTACAGGATCTTATTGCTGCATTTAATAGATGGGCGTGAATTGTGGTGTCAAGGCAACATTGATCCTTCAAAACCACCCTACGAAAACAACAAGGTTCGTTTATTAGGGACTTGGCGGACTAATCCCCGCCGCCCGGAATATGGGTTACAATTCTATTTCACGTCATGCGACATCATAACGCCCGACAAGCCGGAAAAGGTCATCCGCCGAACAAGGAAAGGCATTCCGAAAATAACTTCGACCATTGCCGGCGATAACGTTGCAGAAAAAGTTGCCGCTTACCTGAAGGCGATCGGCAAAAAAAAGATCACCTATGAATTCCACTCGCCGAAACATGCATCAATCGTTGCACATGTCAGGGCACAATTGGATGAGCGCATTCTCCGATCGAATCGGGATGATAACGACTTCTTCTTTCTGACAGCCATTCTCGACCGGAATGTAAAGGATGAATTGACCCAGTCCTTTCGCAAATCCAACAGGTTTTTTAAAAGGGACCTCCTTCTTTGCTGGAAAGAGGCGGAAGGTGCGTTATTGAAAGCCACGGACGATATTCGTCTGGCGCTCAGTGATAAAAATATACTGAAGGAAGTTTCAGATCTTAGTCCTACCTATCGAAAGCTTGATCATTCAATTCCATGGAAGAATGGCATTGATCAACTTCTGGCCTGTTTGAGGGTTATTCGAGACCTGTATAAACGAAGCGAAAATTCCTCAATTGCCGATTTTGTAAAAGACATCAAATCTGAAAGGGAGATAAGAACTTACCTTCGTGGCATTGATGGTATCGGGCCAAAGCTAGCCAACTGGTCCTTGACGAATGTCACCGGCCATTGGTTTGTCATAGATGAACCACACATCAAGCCGCTGATAGAAAAAGATTTGGCTGATACACTTCCAGCAGGCATGGCGGTATCATTGGAGAGTGCCAACGCCATTTTTGAACACTGGTTCGGCAAACTCAACGAAATAAGCAAGGAATACGAAGGATTTTCTCGAAAGGAATTTGCAGCAGCTTTCCCTGACTTTCCGGTTGAAACCTGTGAATACCTGCCTTTTATTGTAACGCAATATCTTTGGTTTTATGAAAAGTATTATGGTGACGGAGAAATTGCTTAGGATAATTCATCAGGGAAAGGAGGGTATCAATGTCTCATCTTGTTGAACGAAGCAAAGAACTGAAAAGGCGACGCAAGCGTAGACAGAAAGCACTAAAAGCAAGAAATAAAAAAGCTGCTTCTTTGAGACCTGCTCAACCAAGTCAGCACAAAAGCACCAAAGTGATTGAAACGGTTGCTCCGATGCCTTTGAAGCCGGTTATAAAAATAGATGTACGAGAAAAAGATTCGGATACAAAAATTATAATTGAACCGGAAGTGATACCGACTAAACCAATAAAACATTTACAGCAAACCGACTGGAAAGAAGCACAATCTATAACAGAATTGGTTAAGCTATTACCAGACGATGTCAAAACAAAAAAGCTTTGGCGATACATTCCGGAACAACTGAGAGAGGAAATTATAAAGGAAGCACGGTACATGGCAGAATCGCGTAATTTTGCAGCACCCGCGGAATGGGATGGCAGTCTCAAACAGGCTCTTTTATTAATAAAAAATGGGAGATTACCAAACGGATTTAGAAATTTTTTGGGGCTCTAAAAATAACAGCAGGTAAAGGATGAGAAGGAACGTTTATGAAGCCGATAAGATTACGAAGAATTATAGGTTTTAGAAAGATGCTATGAAACCGTTAACAATCCATCAAGCACCAATTTGCATTCACACCTTTTCCGGCATCGCGTTTGATTTGCTGAACCCGCAGCCCGAAATGATCCTTTTGGAGGACATCATACATTCTCTTTCCGTCATTAACCGTTTCAATGGCGCTGCCAAGTTTCCATACAGCGTTGCGCAGCATTCACTCTATGTTGCCAGCTTGCTGCCGGATGAGCTCAAACTCCACGGGCTTTTGCACGATGCTGCGGAGGCGTATGTCGGCGATATGGTCAGTCCTCTTAAAAAAATCATTTCCCAATACAAAGAAGTCGAAGCAAATATTTCCAGAGTTGTGGCGAATGTGTTTGGTTTATCCTATCCGGCACCGGCGGAGGTAAAAAAGGCCGATCTGGCCGTTTTGTCCGCTGAACGGGAGCAGGTTCTGAACCCGTCTTATGGGCCTTGGTATAAAGATTTTCCACTTCCTGCCGATATTCACATAGCGGAAATGTTCTGGTCTCAGGTCAGGGATCTGTATTCATCGGAACTTAAATTTTTGATTGGAAAACGTCCGAAACAATAGAAAAACAAACTCAAATTAAAATAATTCTATAAGGAGGGCAACAGATGAAAAACGTAGAAATGAAACTGGAAGGTGATATCTTGACAATCAAAGTAGATGTGACCAAGGAATTCGGCCCGTCGGCGTCGGGGAAAACCATCATCATTGCTACAACGGAGGGGAACATTCCCATTCCCGAGAAGGAAGATGTTAAAATAGGACTGAATATTTATAAGAAGAAACGTTAGTAGCGGCAAGTTTATCGCATCCTTCAGCGTGGAATAAACTAAACAGACAATGACAAAAATACAAGTTGCCGCCGACTGAGATGTCTATGCAAAGAGTCATATTTCTGGTTGATATGAACGCCTTTTTCATCGGTTGTGAGATGACCAGGAATCCTTCTCTCATCGGAATACCCGCTGCGGTCGCCGGTGATCCGAAGAAGCGATCAGGAATTATCCTTGCCGCAAACTATGATGCCAGAGCATTTGGCGTAAAGACGGCTATGGTTCTTCATGAAGCTTTGAAACTGTGCCCGAAATTAACGCTGGTGCCTCCGGATCATCATTTCTACGGGCAGAAATCAGAAGAAGTCATGGCCCTGCTGTCGAACTACACCCCTGCTCTGGAACAAAACAGCATTGATGAAGCCTGGCTGGACATGACCGGGTGTGAAGGCATTTTTGGCAAACCGCTGGATGCCGCAAAACGGATCATGGAGGAAATCAAAGAAAAACTCGGTTTGTGGTGTTCCATTGGAATCGCTGAAAGCAAATTCCTGGCAAAGATGGCGGCGGAGATGAAAAAGCCCCTCGGCATCACCGAACTTTGGAAAAATGATATTCCATCTAAGCTCTGGCCGCTTCCGGTAAAAGAAATGTATGGCATCGGCGCGAAAACTGCTGAAAAGCTCAACCGCATGGGCATAAAAACGATAGGTAATCTGGCCAAGTCCGATGCAAATCTCATCATAAAAACTTTCGGCAAAGGCGGAAATGACATGCATCAGCATGCCAATGGAATTGACAATTCTCCCGTTCTGGCACGCATGGCGGATGATATGAAGTCCGTCGGACGGTCAACAACACTGCCGGAAGATATATCCGATATTGAGAAAGCAAAATTGATTTTAATGGAACTTGCTGATGATATTGGCATGACCGTCAGAAAGCATGGCCAAAAAGGGCGCACGGTACATATCACACTGAAATATTCTGATTTTCGAGTGGTGACAAGGCAAGCTTCCATCCCGGCCACCTGTGCCACCAAGGAAATATATCAGATGGGGTGTAGTCTCCTGGAGCAAAATTGGGATAGAACCCGTCCGGTAAGATTGATCGGCATCAGCCTTTCTGGATTTCATGAAGGCTGCGCTTCGGATCAGTTGTCTCTTTTTGATCAAACGGAAGACCATGTCAAAAATGAGAAGCACGAAAGTATTGACAGGGCGATGGATAAAATAAGAAACAAGCATGGCTCTGAAATCATCACCTTTGCCGCATTGGTGAAAAAAGAAAAGGGCAAGACATGATTTCATTTTGTTTGTGAGCGTTTTCAACAGCCGCTCGCGCCGGTTCGGAAGGAATCAACACATTTAATTTATTCCATAATTTTTCTTAATAATTCCAAAACCTGTAACTACTCAAGAAATCCATCGGGATTAGTGTAATGCTTGCTCTGTCTGATCAGAGGCCCTATATAAATTATACCAAGGGATTTTTCAGCAGATTGAGAGCACTTGCTGGACTGGGCTAACTAAAGGCTGTTTGATAGACAAATGCAAAAACATTGCTTGAGTTTAATATTCAACTGACTTAATCTGTAACACATAAAGCATTTCAAAAAATTCAAAGGAGGTAAGCAATGACAGGCAAATTCGAACTGAAGAAAAGCAAGAGTGGTCAGTTTATGTTCAATCTCAAGGCATCCAATGGCCGGGTGATTTTGACGAGCGAATTGTACAAAGCAAAAGCTGGTGCAGTGAACGGCATCAAATCCGTCAGAAAAAGCGCGGTAAAAGATGCCAACTTCGAGATTAAATCCTCCAGTAAAAAGCAACCTTACTTTGTCCTCAAGGCATCCAATAAAGAAATCATCGGTAAGAGCGAGATGTATTCATCTGTAGTGGGCATGAAAAAGGGAATTGCTTCAGTCAAGAAGAATGCCCCTGGTGCCGCAGTAGATGATTTAGCATAGTAAAATACAGATATTGTTAATCAGAGATATGGTGGGGATGGTTTTTATTGAATGAAAACAATGTGGCCATCCTCATCATATCCGAACAAGGTATTGATGGTAATTGCGACGGAGCAAGTTGAATGGCCATCCATATCATTCCCGTCAATAAACTCAGCTCTCATGCCCTCAAGGGAGTCATCGAAGAATTTATTTCCAGAAACGGGACAGATTATGGCGCGATCGAGGCTTCCCTCGAAACCAGTTTCATGCAGGTGAAATCCAAACTTAAAGACGGATCAGCAGTTCTTGTTTTTGATGACGAGACTGAAACGACTAATATATTTCTGTCAGATGATCCTGTTCTGAAAAAACTTAATACTTAACCAGATGACCGTACATATTTGATCTTACATTCATCCTGAAATTATATCGATTATCGAAACAGAACAGCTGATTGAAAACAGAGCTTACACAGGAGTCAGATGAAGGGCTGCAGCAGGGTTTGATCTGGGTTTCACAATTTATTTTTTACAAAGAAAATATCCAGAGACAGTCGCTGTTCCGGGTTGAGCGGGCAGACTGGGCTACTCCTTCTTTCTTTTTTATAAATAAAATAATAATAAATATAATATAAACAATATAGACAGGGACAGCGGCCCACCAAGCCCGCTCGGCCCTGTCCTGTCCCTGATTTGCCCAGATCAACCCGTTTCAGTATCAGACCTAACCCAAGCGGCGTTTCTATTTGCCCGCATTAATCTTTGACACTGCCGTTTTCATCGAAAATGCTTTCGTATCCACCATCCGGATCTTCAATGGACTCAGATAACTCAGATTGCGAAGATTTCAACTGATTTAAGATTTCAGTCGTCACCAATTTGACAGCTGATGGTGCTTTACCTTGAATCAAGTTACGATTGGTAAACCGATATTTCCTGCTACTATTCCTATCCCGGTAGTTCAGATTCATCTCGATTCCTTGTGCGGCCAGGAAAGTTGATACCCTCGTAAGCCTGCTCTTGAGAGAATTGACTGTTTTCGGCCACGCATCAGATTTCCTGATCTTCTCACTTATCCATTGCTGTGCTTCCATGAAATTGAATACTTCAGTCGCGGATAAAATCAGTTCACGATCTTCTTTCATCATGAAAGCTATAACAGCCACAACCGGATCGCCTTCCAATTGTGCATTCCCTATACTGTTGATGTTGCCGGCGTAAGCAGCCAGGAAATCTTCTGCCTTCCAGGGCAAGCCCGAGGCTGCTGCTGCAGAGAATCGCGTAAAATCAGCCATCCTCGGATATTCGATATTTTCAACGGATTTCTTGTTATTTAAGGCAGCGGCCACAGCATCAAGCACAGCGCCAAACAGGGTGGGCTTCAGCTGATTAAATTCCTCCCAGAATAATTCTTCAGGCATGCGCTCTGTAGGTTTCATGTGCTGAAGGTGTATTGCCACAGCCCGCTGCGCCATGTCACTTTCCGGTTTCAGATCATCGACGCTGGAGAGCATTACCGGACGCATGACCCGAAAAACCATTTCATCGTCGTCTGTGTAAAGCATTCTCGTTGCATACGTGCCTTCAGTTGCAATACTGCAGAGGATATCAGACATCCAGCGTGGACATCCTCCCATATTATCATATTCAAGCACCCACGTGTTTATTGCGTTAATAGCCAAGTCACGCCCAGTTGCGGGTATCAATCGATTGCTTGCCTTTGAAGGATCAATGAGGCTACGAAGCACCCGGACCATTGTGCTCTTGCCGCTGCCCTGGGCACCATCTAAAATCAGCATTGCATATGGTCCTCGTGGTGAAAACGATGAAACCAGCCAAGATGTAACCATAATAAAATCTTCGTCGTGCATTAGCGGTAGAAATCTCCTCAACGCTAAAACAGAACCGCCTTTAACTGGTATCGGCAACTCGCCCTGAGATTGTGATCTAACGAATTTCACTGGTGGGTTGGAGATCACTGACCAACCATTGTCGCTGATTTTGATTGTCTGGTAGGATTGGTCGCCAATATCGACGTATATGTCGTTCTCGAGTCCAGCGATCCTGATAAAAACAGGTTTGATTTCTCCATCATAAAGACAAAACGAAATCAGATGCTCGACCGCCGTTTCTATTGTTGTCCTATTTGCAATGTACTGAGTGACCTGGCTATTCAACCGCCTCAGGTAAGCCCTGAAGTCACCGGAGTTAACCTTGATCGTACGCTTCTTACCGTTAATATCAATGGTGGCAAATGGGCGATTCATTTCATCCCGGAAAAACTCGCCATTTTCCAGCGCTTTCTTAATCAGCGACTCTGCCTTCGAAATGTCGTCTTTCGCTTTTGCAGACTTTTTTTCAGATGTTTTGACAGAATTGCTTTCTTGAACATCAGAATAATTTGTATTCAACGGATCTTTATTGGGTTCTTCTTGTTTCAAAAAAGGATTTATTTTCATTTTTCCTCGCTTTCTTTTGAGTGCTAATCGCACGATTATTTTAATTTGTTGAAGGAAATAAATAGGGCGACCAGCGGCATTGATCTTTCAATTCAATCCTACCTCTGCCGTGGCGTATGAGGAGGCACAACCACTGCGCCGCCCTTTTTAGATTAATTTACCGCTGGGAATTACTGATTTGCGAAATAAATAATAAGCTTCTTATTGTTTCTTGCCGCACTTGAAATGGTAATTAAATGCGACAAGATACTAATAACGAATAAAATTAGCAGAATGCCTTGTTTAGCAATTCAATTGCAACATCAGGTTTTTCATCTTTCAAATGTTCAAGCATCGATAAGAAATTATAAATTTGTTTGATTTCATTTTTTCTTCCGCTATGTTCCATTAGAAAATTCCTCAAAGAGAGCGCTGTTGCAGAATTAGCATAGCATTCGCGCATGCTTTCTTCGATCACCCAGTAATTATGTCTTCTCAAAAAGCCGCTTCTTTCTGCATATGGCATGTTTTTTATTATTGTGAAGGTTTTGTTTTTGCACCATGGACATCTGCATATATTGACAACACTCTCGTCAATTGAATATTTATCGAGCAGTCGGACTGTTCGCAGATCGACTGGCCAGTAGTATTGGCTTAATTCTGCGTCGGACCGCCAGAGTGTGCAGTCGAGACTAACGCAGTCAAAATAATTTCGGGCGAAATATGCGGCGATTGCAATGACTCTAAATGTAAAAGTGCCGAGGATATGAACCATTCGGCAACCCGCTTGGTGTAGTTTAAGCATGAATACCGCAATTTCAAATGGTGAATGATTGCGTACTGGGATAGAAAATCCATCACATTGTGTGTCGCCAAAGTCATCCAGAAAACGATTTAATTGATCGAGAGAATAACATTGAACCGGAATTAACAACTCAATTTCAGGACAATATATCTTTCTTAATCTTGATGTCTCCTTTGCCCATCGTAAATTAAAGCCATGATGGTCCAGAAATTTAATTTCTTTTGCAGCAGGAGTTGCATTTTCAATTTTTGGTATTGGATTGTCTAAACTTATCATAATATTTGGAGCAAATATTTTTGCAGCAGTAATCAAATGGCGTGGGGTAAGATTTAAAAAACCATTCATCATAACAGGTAGATCGGGATCAAAAGTAACAGTCTCACCTTTCACAAGTGCTTGATGAAGCTCGAAGCCGCCTGAATCTTGGAATAAAATTCTTGGTCGTGCCCTATCAATTAGCGATTTTACTTCTATTATTGATGTTGCTTTGTCTATTGCCTGTGGAACGTTATAAAGAATCGAATCAACCTGGTCCGCGGGGAGTGTTCCAACACCAGCACCGGAACAGACACTTACAAATTCACCCATTTTCAACCTCCAAAGTTATTTTAAGATTTTTAAATATGGTGAGCCCCCGGTAAATCTGGGGGCCACCGGAAATACTTATCCACTCGTTAACAGCCGCAACATTTTTGCACTGATCTTCATGGCCTCAGTCTTAACATCAGTAAGAGCAACATCAGCCAGAAGATTGCCAAGTTCTTCATGAATTATTTTAAGTTCAGCACGTAGAGTTTGATTTTTGTCACCATCAGATGCGTTTTCTTCATCTTTTTCAATTTTCGGAAATTTAACATCCTGCTCATCATCTTCAACCGACTTCAGGCGCTCAAATTTATTTTTTTCAAATTCTCCTGCGATTTCTTTTTCAATTTGAGAAGAAATTATGGCAACTTCATTTTCGACAAAGTTCATTTCATCGCTGGTTAGGAGAGTGAAGCTGGGAATGGGCTTATCAAGTTTAAAATCCATAAACGCACGCTTGATGCTATCGCTAACAACAATTGTCGCATAATCCGTAATGTCAATTTGTTCGTCTTCCGAAACTTCTTCCAGCGATCTTAATGCCTCATTTTTATTTTTTCTTATTTTTTCAAAGAATATCTTTCCCGCGTTTTCTTCTATTAAGTATCGAAATAGATCGTCAGAGATATTTTTCGAGTCACTTAGATAATTCAAAATTGTCTGGCGCGTTTTTCCAAATTCATCAACCAAGACCGCATCAATGAAGTCATCCTCTTTCAAAATTTCAAATGCTTCTCCGCGCCGCGCGCCACCATGTTGAACATGCCCAGTATTGCGTCCTGAGTCTTCATAACCTTCAAAAATAGTTTTAGATGCCAGCAAAATTTCAGCATAGGGAATCGGGTCTCCCTCAGGTTTTATTCGAATCCCGGTCGCTTTCACAGCAAGCACACGATCGGATAATTCTGCAGTAATGTGCTTAACCAGGCAGCGGATGGTATGATCTCCGGCAGCGAAAGCAGCTGCAATCAGATCTTGTCTATAAATGCATTGATAATTTTTACCATCTGTTAGCACAATCGGATACGGCTTTGTTCCTGTATTTAGGAACTTAACTTTATTGAATATTTCAATTTGATTGACTTCAATGTCGTTGAAAACTTCATAATGTACCTGATACGGATTTTTCAAATCATCCCGAGGAAAGTTGAAATTTTCAATCTCTTGTTTAAGACAATTAATGGGGTCCGACAAATCTATCGGGACATTCATTTCTTTTTTCAAGTTTCCCCGAGGAAAGTTGAAATTTTTGGACTCTTGATTAGTATCATTTGTTTGTTCCATTTCTACATTATGACCTCCTTTGTATACATATTAGTATATGAATTTTTGTTGATGATGATTGATAATACATATGACCTCCTGAAATTTGTTCTTATCAATACTATTTCTATATATCTGAAATGAATATCAAAAAATGCTCTTAAGTGCTTGATATGACACTAAATACGATTATGACGAGGACGGGTCATTCTCAAGCATTTGGACAGATTCCCTGGGTAATGGCCCTATCTGGAGAGGGGACCGGGAAATGATTTGCAAACTTATATACTGGTAAATATATAGTTCTACTGTTGTTGACCGCCAGCGTAGATATGCTTAAGCTGATAGGTGATGTATTTTGTTGTTTAACATAGTGCCATGGTGTTGCTGATGTTGTATGTATCTATTGTTGTAATCACAAAGGTTGATAAAATTATCTCAACATAACTCACCTTGCATTTGTTTTATAATCAATGCTCGACAGATAGAAATCAACCTCATGCTCTGATTCATTAGTTACATATAGAAGACCAGTGCATGTAATCCTGAAAGCCGCTTGCATTCGTGCATACACACGTCCTTGCATAACGGAACATATTAGAAAAATAAAAAGTTTCTTCTTTTCTTTTCCACTTCAGACGCAACCGGCGCCGCTGTTTTCGCAGCGGCTGCCGGCACGTCTTCTTCTTCATTCAACACTTCCCGACAGCATCTCCTCCAGAAACGGTGAGCGCTTTACTGGCCTTCCTGCATAGGTTGCAGAATACGTCAGATAAAGCTGCCTCATCGCCCTCGATATGCCGACAAAAGCAATTCGTCTCTCTTCTTCCATGTCTCCATTCTTATGCGGTAATAAGCCTTCCATAAGACCGGTGACAAATACGACTGGAAACTCCAGTCCCTTGGCTTTGTGAATGGTCATTAATGATACGCCATTCTTGTTATTGGATGTCTCATCTCTGAAACTACCTGTATAATTCAACAGCGACTTAATGTCACTGTAGCGTGTGGCGGCAAGCTGAAGCTGATTGATATTGGCGATTTTCTCATCGTCAGGAGACGGAATATCATCATCCGTAATGAAACGATCATATTCCAGGGCTTCCCGGAGAATGCCGATCATCTCTGCCGGTTCCAGTTGAGATTTATCCCGGATCAGCGGATCGATAATCTCGATAAACTGTTTGATGTATTTCCGCAGATACGGGACTTCAATCTTCATCGTCTTCAGCGCCTGATAAAGATGTTTGTCTTTAGATACAGCCTGCTCTTCCAGAACCGTTATAAAGCTCCTGCCGATATAGCGGTTGGGCACATTGATAATCTTTTTTAATGCGTCGTCCCCTTCTTCCGAGTCAGGATCATTAATGAATCTCAAATACTCCAATAATGTTTTCACTTCAAAGCGACTATAGAAGCTCATGCCGTTTTCCACATGATAAGGAATCTTATACTTGGAAAACGATTCCTCAATGATTCTACTCTGGCAGTTGGCCCTGTATAATACGGCGATGTCCGAATACCTGTAATCCCTGTTTTCCAGAAGGTCTTTTATTTCATTGACAATCTGTAAAGATTCATCCTCTTCATTGACACCGGCAAGAGCTATGACGCTATCTCCGTTAGTGTTATCTGTCCTTAGCGTCTTTTCGATCTTCCGTGTGTTATGAGCAATTAATTTCTGACAGACATCCAGGATTTCCGGTGTGCTTCTGTAATTCATATCCAGAATATACTGCCGGGAGTTCTTGAACATCTCCTGAAAGTTCAGAATATTGCTGACAGAAGCGCCGGTGAAGGCATAGATGCTCTGCCAGTCATCCCCGCAGACCCAGAAAGAACTGTTTCCATTCCTGCCCGAGACCAATAGTCTCAATATGCCCATCTGAGCCGGATTCGTATCCTGGAACTCATCCACGAGTATGTGGCTGTATTGCTCCTGATACTTTTTCCTGACGTCCTGATTCTCTTTCAACAATTTGTATGTCTCCGTAAGTAAATCATTCAAGTCCATCTGAAGATTCCGCTTCTTGACTTCTTCATAAGCCATGTAAATATGGCCTATCTTCATCATCATCAGGTCGCCGGCATGGATTTCCTTAAAGTCCTGCCAGGTGATCAGATTGTTTTTGGCCAGTCCAATCTCCCGGACAATCATCCCGGATGGGATTTTGCCGAGATGCTCCTTTTTCGCCAGCTTCTTGATCAAGGTTAACTGGTCTTTCTCCGTGATGATTTCAAAGGTTCTGCCTTCAGACTTCAATAAGCTGTAACAGAAAGCGTGAATCGTCTGTAACTGCACTTTTGATGTCATGTTTTTCAATATCGGTTTGAGTCGATCCTTCATGGCCGCAGCGGCATTTCTGGTAAAGGTTAATCCTAAAATATTCTCAGGCGCCACGCCATGTTTACGGATCAGATTACCGATTCTGTGTGTCATCGTCAGCGTCTTTCCACTACCAGGAATTGCTAGAACAGATGCCACTCCATTGGTAAAGCTCGCCGCTCTTCTTTGTTGTTCGTTCAATTGAGGTCTTTTCTCCATTACCTCCTCCAATATTCTTTTTTTAATTATCTGATTATTTTAAGTTGTTTCTGAACATCTTGATGTCTTACGCCGCTTCCTCCCGGTGCCAGTCGTTGCATGCTATCCTGTAGAAACATTCGGTGCATTTCCAACTGGTGTCATTGGGAATGAACACGCCCTTGGATATTCCTTTCCAGACCGCTTGAATCTTCTTTACCGCTTTTAATTCGTCCCATGTGTCCCGGGCCGTATAGTATCTCTTAAACTGGGGCGTTCTGGTCTTAATGAGGACGTCCAACTTCATGATGATATTTCTATCCCCATAGCCGTTGAATCTGCTTGCCAGATGATACAGGGTCAGCTGCGGGTTTTTCGCGACATCCGACTCAGAATATGATCTTGCCGCTGTCTTAAAATCCGTAATGATAATGTTTCCCTGATTGTCTTCTTCAACCAAATCCATAACGCCGACAATGGGGATGGGCAGTTGATCCATGTTGAATCTGAACGGTTCTTCAATGGCCAGGACCGTATTCTCATCCGAAAAGTTTTCATGATACGTTTTCAATAAGGATTTTCCCTGTTCCAGAAGACTTTGAAAACTGTTTTCCGATTTGTATTTGATTTCGTCATTATTTAATGCCCGGATTGTCCAGTGGTAGATAAACCTTTCCTGCAACTGTTCGAGATTTAATATTACTCCCGTCATTCTTTCCTGGTGGAAATCGGCAAGAGCTTGGTGGATGCAGCTTCCAAAGGTCATATTATCAGAGATAAATTCCGGCTTCAGTTTGTCGATTCTGGAAAACCGGTAACTTAAGCTGCATTCCATGTATTCAGCAATAGATGATGCGCTTAGGTGAGGCCCTTTTCTGTATTCAGATAGAGTCATTTTAATAATCTCCTTTTGATAGAGCGGCGAGGTCTGGATATGGATGAATGCTAGTATCTCAGACCCCGCCAATGTTTGTTCAAATGATGAGTCGTTTACGCAGCTTGTTGAAGATGCGTGATAAAACGCTTGGCTTCATCCGCGTTAATCTCCGTGTAGGACTTATGAAACCTGTCCGTGAAGATCGTTACAAGCTGCTGTCCGTTGATTCCTCTTCGTTCCGCGAGCTTTTCAATGGCCTTAATCTGCGCCTCGGAAGGTTTAGCTTCAGCTTTCGCAGCCTGGGGATTTGATACTTTCGTATTCTGCGCCCCAGGGGGTTTAGTTCTAGAATCTCCAGCTTTTCCTGCTGTTTCAGATGCAGGAGCCGCTTCCTTTTTCGCCGGTTCCGCTTTCTTATTTCTTCCGTCATCCGTTGCTCCTTTTTGAAGCTCCTGTTTCGGCGGAGCCTGATGGGTTGATACATTGGTTTGAGGTTCACTTTTGGCATCCCGGCGAGTTTTTGTTCTTGTCCTGCCGGAATCTTCCGCAACATCATTGAGATCGCCAAGCTCTTCCAGTGCCGTCATGCCCACATTGGTCATGTCCCTTAAAGCTCTGGCTTTCGCCCGGGTGCTGGCCATCCGGATCAGATGTTTGGCCACTTTCGAGTTGCAGTTTGCGGGATTGGCATCTCCATAGTCAATATAGGGGCCGGCTTCCGCTGTTTTGATCGTCGCTTTGCACACAGCGGTATGATCATTGTCCTTGCCCGGATATTGCAGCAGTTCCACTTCGATGCCGATCAGATGGTTCTGATGGGCAAGGTCTAAAAGACCTGAGTAAAGGGCAAAATCCTTGCCGTCGATGCTTTTAATGAATCTTTCATCGAGTCTGGGCTTTTGTCTGGAAAGATCAAGAGACCGGATATTGCCGTTGCCATGGACGACCGCCAGGATGTGTTTACACAGAAAGGTCGGGTCTTTGGCGTTCCTGGAGGTAAAATCCCCGCATGAACAGGATTTACTTCCGTTTCCGACATTGACCCGGTAGCAAATCTTCCCTTCGGCGCTCTCCACGTAGTAGTCGCCGTCCATAACCTGGAATGCTCTGAGCTTGATTGATTTGTCGTTTCTCTGAGCTATATCGTTTGTTGTCATAATGACCTCCTATCAGAACGGTATCCCGTCGCTGTCATGTTGAGCTGTGATATCCGCTTCGTGACCTTCAGTGTCCGCTTCCTTGTTGAAGCCTCTGCCATCGGTCTTGATGAACTCGATCTGGTTGACGATCATGCGATAACCTGATTTGGGGTTGCCGTGCTCGTCATTCCACTTCTGCTGGTCGAGTACGCCGTTTACAGCGACTCTGGCGCCCTTGTGCAGGCACTTCTGGGAAAGTTCCGCCAGCTTGTTGTAGCAGACGCTCTTGATCCATGAGGTTTTGTCTTTCCCCGAGCGAAATGCCAGGGGAAAGGACGATATGGAAACGCCGTCCGGCGTGTAAAACTCTTTTGGG
>Ga0208040_1001349_pt1 | contig 24436 bp, 21 predicted proteins | sample AD_UKC083_MetaG_FD_184431 | JGI IMG/M metagenome (GOLD analysis project Ga0208040, IMG submission 184431) | Active sludge microbial communities of municipal wastewater-treating anaerobic digesters from USA - AD_UKC083_MetaG (SPAdes) (version 2) | ecosystem: Engineered > Bioreactor > Anaerobic >...
CAAATTCCGAGAGCTGCCTGCAACCCATCGACCTACCCGATAGGTTTGAAGCCGGAACACCTAATATCGTCGGAATCTACGGTTTATGGGGAGCTTTATCATCGGGTATGGGCTACTCTTTTAAACGCGATCACTTCGTAGAGCTCCTGCACGAAATTTCTACATTTTCTTCCTTTAAACTTTTGGCGGCTGACGACACGGAATTCCAATCGGACGTCTTCTCCATTAAACCCCTTGGAATGGAGGTGTCAGAACTTGCTCGCATTCTCTTTGAAAAATTCTCGGTTGAAACCCGAAGTGGGCTACACTGTGCACCTCTTGCCCATCGCACGTTGGGAACTTTTCCTACCGGAGCCGTACGGTTTTCCCTGTCAAAGTTTCATACTGATAACGACCTCGACTACTTGCATAGCTGCTTAAAAAAAATTGATGAGGGAAGAAGCTAACACAGGATTTACAATTCTCATATTCAGCAACATCCACCAGGTAATGCATGCCGAAAAGATTATTGCTGACAAGGGTTATCCGTACAGAATAGTACCCGTTCCATCAAGCCTTAGCTCGGAATGTGGTTTATGTATAAGAATTGAAAGTTCATATTTGGATAGCATTCTATCAGATTTACAGAATATTAAGGTCGAGATTCATACCCTAAATAATGAACCTTAACCACCTTTAAAAAGAATATAAATTACAAGATGATGGAAGAATTTGACTTACTATCAACCGTGGAGCAGGGGGGATGTTCCTCCAAGATTCCTGCTGCATTGCTCGAATCCCTTCTTCCCGCATTGCCAAAGCTTGTTGATGAAAACATTCTGGTTGATTTTAGCTCCCATGATGATGCCGGGGTTTACCGGATTTCAGACGATTTTGCGCTGATTCTAACTACCGATTTTTTCCCTCCGGTTTGTTCCGATCCCTTTGAGTTTGGCCAAATATCCGCAGCAAATTCTATTAGCGATGTATACGCGATGGGGGGAGAGCCATTCCTCGCCCTTAACATTTCTATGTTCCCCTCTTCCAGGATACCCATTGATGTTTACAAGTCTATACTTGAAGGGGCCGCTTCAAAAGCGCTGGAGGCAAATGTTGCAATCATCGGAGGTCATACCATTGATGATTTCCCCCCAAAATTTGGCTTGGCTGTTGTTGGCCGTGTAGATCCTAAGCGGTTGGTTACCAACTCCGGGCTTCGCCCTGGTGATAAGCTGATTCTCACCAAGCCCCTGGGAACCGGCATTACCGTAGCGGCAAAACGGCTTAAAATGATTACAGACGAATCGTACCGAATTGCCATTCAATGGATGAAAACATTAAACGACAGAGCCTGCAGCGTTATGAAAAAATATCATGTTACCGGGGCAACCGATATTACCGGCTTTGGGCTTTTAGGTCATTTGCTTCGAATGGCCAGGTCCAGCAGAGTAAACATTTCAATCCAAGCCGGCACGCTTCCGGTTCTGCCCGGAGTTACCAGCCTGGTGAACGATGGCTGCATTCCCGGTGCAGCCTTCCGCAACCTGGAGTATGTAGAAAACGATGTAACCTTCACCCGCGTTGACTACGACTTAAAAATGATAATGGTTGATGCTCAAACATCAGGAGGCCTGCTGATGGGAGTTCAGGACGAATTTGCCAATCAAACCCTTCAGGAGCTGACTGATGCTGGACTTTGCTACTCCAGAATTATTGGCGAGGTGGGAGAGGGGAATGGTAAAATTTTCGTTTCTTGATGGTTATTGGTAATCATAACAAACATACATTTTATAATAAATATTTGAATATCAATATAATATGAATTTTTTTCGAAGTAGAAATGGATATTGTAGCAGCAGGTAGTAAAATTTGAATTTACAGTGCAATGTTGTCATGCAATAATGCTGGAATAAGAGGTCATTAGGTCGTTTACTAAATCAAATTTTATGAAGCTTACAAAGGATTCCTGGATTACGTTTACAATCGAACGACTCGTTGAAATTCCTCAGGCAGGATATTACTACCGTTTGCTTCATGAATCGGGACAAAAATTTCTTCTGCCTGCCCAGTACTACACTCATTATAACCTTGTAGTTGGAAGCACAGTCAGCTGCCGGGTTGATAAGATTAACTGCATGGGGAAAGTATTCCTTGAACCAAAACATCCTTACTATGAAGTTAACATGGTTTACAACTTCGATTTTGTAGCCATGAATAATTCTTTTGTTAAGGGTGTTGCCGAGCTGGTTGTAAGGGACATTTTTAACGAGACCTACACGTTATTCCTTCCTGCTGAGGTCTGCTCAAAAATATCAAACATGGTTCCTCTTAGGGTACTCAACATAAGGAAGGGGAGGTTACAGCTGCAGCTTGCAGGAGCAACAGGTAGCTGCAAGGAATTTGAGGAAAACGAAATCATTGACCTAACTATTGAGACGGTTGTTGAAATTAATGGAGAAAAATTCTTTTTTCTAAGCCATAGCAGCGGGTGTTTTGCTTTATTAAAAGTAAAGTACTACCTTCATTACAATTTTGAAGTTGGAAAGCAAGTTAGCTGCCAGTATATTGGGATAAAACCAGACGGAACCTTAAGAGTTGAGCCTCCAAACCCTTTCTACAGGGTAGGAGATACCTATAACTTTACGGTTAGCAGTGTAGGTACAGAAAGCAATTCTGATGGTGAAACAGCTAGCTATGCAACAGTTTTCGATATATATGGGATGAAGTGTGGTTTTGTTGTTCCTGCAGGCAGTAAGGTGCAACCCGATCAAGTCATACTATGTAAAGTTGTAGGGTACAAAAAAGGACGACCCATGCTTATGATCGTCCAAAAATGAGAGCATATACCAGTTAAGTCAACCTATAAATCATCGCTCATTTCCTCGGATGGCTCATCCTCTTCATTCATATCGTCCGGAAAGGCATCGTTTTCGCTACCAATGTCATCGCTTAAGCCTCCAAAAAATTCCTTTTCGTCTTCCTCATCCTTTATTTTAGAGTCGATTTTAACATTTACTTTTACCAGGTAGCTAGCATCATCGGAATCGAGGGTAACAGCAAAAAAATAATCACCTCCCGGCTTTTCCACCTTAATTACATGATTCTGATATCCATGTGGATATTTTTGCTTAAAAAGTTCCAATAGCTCCGGTGAAAGATCACCAAATTTGATAACAACTCTTTTCTTAGTCATACCCTGAAAAAAATTTTTGCAATTATACACCAAAATTAAATAATGCAAACGAGCCCTGTAAAAATAATTTCATTTTTTAATAGAAGCACAATCAGTAAACGATTACTACCTTTGGGTAGAATTTTATAGCAATGCTTTAATGCATTTTTTCTCAACATTAACTATTTAACATATCGTGATGATAAACAAATTATTGCTAGTTGTGACTTGCGTTGTTCCTATACTGTTTGGGTACAACGCTATGGCTCAGGTTCAAATTTACAATCCCAATGCTGATGCCATCAAGGATTTAAATCAGGCTATTGAAAGGGCTGGCGTTCAGGGTAAGCATGTTCTGGTGCAGGTAGGTGGAAATTGGTGCCCTTGGTGTGTGAAGCTGAATAAGATTTTCACGACAGATTCAACCATTATGAAGGTGTTGAACGCAAATTACGTACTGGTTAAAGTTAACTACAGCAAGGAAAATAAGAACGAAGCGGTTCTTGAAAAGCTGGAATTTCCTCAGCGTTTTGGATTTCCCGTGCTGGTAATACTTGACGATCATGGCAAGAGAATTCACACTCAAGATTCCGGATTGCTGGAATCCGGAGATGGTTACGATACAAAAAAGATAGTAAGCTTTCTTAAAAACTGGACAAAAGCGGCCATCGGAAAACCGGCAAATTAGTCCTATAATTAATATTATGTTAAATATAGGTATTTAAAAAAGACCCCGACTTTATCGGGGTCTTTTATACTACATATTGTTTAGCTTGTCGATAATCTCCTTATACTTTGCACTCATTTCCGGACTTTCATTTCTAAAGCGGAAGTAAATGTTCTTTAGTGCATCCATAACCTCCTTGCTGGCGGGGTTGATTTTCAGAGCGTTTTCCATATAAGGAAGAGATTTTTTGAATTCAACATTAGCCTTTGACATAAGTTCATCATACTTTTCAATCTCCTTAGCTGGAATCTTATTGGCTTCTTCTACATACTTTACACCTACATTGAAGAAAAGCGCTCCAATGTTGTAGTAGGCATCAAAGTAGTTGGGGTCAATTTCTATTGCCTTTTGGTATGAAGTTAAGGCTTCGTCAGTATCGCCAAGCCTATCATGCAGGGTCCCTTTGGCAAAGAAAAGTGAAGGGTTATTAGGTTCGCTTGCAATAGCTTGGTCTATGTAAACCAAAATTTTCGAAGGGTCTTCCCCCTTATCAATGTAGTAGCTAATAAGTGAAAAAAGAACATTGGTGTTTTTAGGATATTTAATAAATCCATCTTCCAGGTATTTAGCGCCTTCGTCAGCCTTACCTAGTGATTTGTATGCGTCAAAAATGTTGAAGTAAACGCTACCCTCCGAGGTGAAACCCAGCTTAATAGACTCTTCATAGTAGGGAATGCATTCTTCAAATTTCCCATCGAGCTGTGCAGATAACCCAGCATAGTAGTATATTGCGGTGTCTTTCTGATTAACTAAGGGGTTTTTGCCAATTTCAACAACCTTACTAAAGCATTTATATGAGCAGCCATAATCTTTTTTGCTGTAGCAGCTTGACCCTTCGTTGATTAAGTAGTTCTTCAATTTTAGCAAGTCTTCCATTATTGGCTTGGCCTTTTTCTTGCTTGCATCAAGCTCAATGGCTTTGATCAAGCTTTCGTATGCTACCTCCAAAGGATTCTCAACAACAGGTTTAGTTACCTGCCAGTGATCTAATGAGCCGTTAGCAAAGTAAAATTCAGCTCTATCCATCACGAACTTATCCACGGTAATGCCTTCAACAACTTCCTGAGTTTGCTCAGTTGGTTTACCAATTAGTAATGAAAATGTTTTCATGTCCATTCCAGGGTATGCCCGGTAAATCTGAGCATCAAATACATCCATAAACAACTCTGCCCTAGCAATCCAAGCATCGGGTTTCGCATTTTTTTTGGGATCCTGAATGGTGGCGTTACTTTTCTCAATTTTATTACCAAACTGATCAAAGTTAATTTGTACGCCAGTTTGTGCGTTGAGCATTCCCATACCCAGCACAGAAAATAGTAGTACAGTTGTTAATCGTTTCATTTCATGTAAATTAGTTAAAGTTAAAAATTAAATTCAAAAATAAATTATGTGTTTGGGTTTTTCATTGTTCGCTTTCTCCTTCTTGAACTAAATTTTGCTCATCTGGTTCATTTTCAGATGATTCAACATTGGCTATTGCAGCGATACTATCATTCTTTTTTAGGTTTATCAGCCTAACTCCCTGGGCATTTCGACCCATAACCCTAAGCTCGCTGATTTTAAGCCTTATGGTAAGCCCGCTGCGATTAATAATCATTAAGTCGTTATTTTCATCAACCGCTTTAATGCTAATAAGCTTCCCTGTTTTAGGGGTGATGTTAATGGTTTTCACCCCTTTCCCACCCCTGTTGGTTATTCTATAGTCCTCCAACCTGGATCGCTTGCCGTAACCATTTTCAGAAACAACAAGGATATCTTTTGATGCATTTTCCTCAACACAAACCATGCCAACCACTTCGTCGTCAGGGGAAATAGAAATTGCCCTAACCCCACTACCAGTTCTACCTATTGGGCGGACAAGATGTTCGGGGAATCGTATGGCCTTTCCATTTCTTGCAGCAATCAGTATGTGGCTTTTGCCATCTGTGAGGCAAGCCTCAATAAGCTGGTCGCCCTCCTTAACGGTTACCGCAATAACACCGTTTTGACGTGGCCGGCTGTAAGCCTCAAGAGGCGTTTTTTTAATAATGCCTCTTTTGGTACACAGCACGATGTAGTTGTTTTTGAGATAATCTGTGTCATCAAGCCCTTTGACATTGATGTAGGCTCTAACTACATCGTCATTTTCAATGTTTATGAGATTCTGAATAGCTCTTCCTTTTGATGATTTAGTACCCTCAGGAATTTCATAAACTTTTAGCCAGAAACATTTGCCGTTTTCGGTAAAAAACAGCATGGTATTGTGCATAGTAGCAACATACAGGTGCTCAATAAAATCCTCATCACGTGTATCGCTACCCTTAGCCCCTACACCACCCCTCGATTGGAGCTTATACTCATAAAGCGGGGTTCGTTTAATGTAGCCCATGTGCGAGATGGTTATGACAACTTCCTCATCGGCATAAAAATCTTCAGGGTTAAACTCCTCGGCGTCTGGAATTATCTCTGTTTTTCGGGCATCTCCATACTTTTGCTTTACCTCAACCAGCTCATCCTTAATAATCTTCATTTGCAGGGCTTTATCCTCAAGCACCTGTTTAAGATAGGCTATCAGCTTTTGGAGCTCATTGTACTCCTCCTTTACTTTCTCACGTTCAAGTCCTGTAAGGCTGCGGAGCCGCATATCAATAATAGCCTGGGACTGAATATCTGAAAGGCCAAATCGTTCAACTAGTTTTTCCTTCGCTTCGGCCGGTGATTGGGCTGAACGGATAAGGTTAATAACCTCGTCAATATGATCAATGGCTATAAGCAGGCCTTCAAGTATGTGGGCTCTTTTTTCGGCCTCCTCCAGTTCGAACCTTGACCTGCGAATAATTACGTCATGTCGGTGCTTGATAAAGTGAACAATTAGGTCCTTAAGGTTCAACAGCTTCGGCCTTCCATCAACCAGGGCAATGTTGTTGATGGCAAATGATGACTGCAGCTGTGAATGCTTAAAAAGGTTGTTTACTACGACATTAGCAACCGCTTCCTTTTTAAGAATTATTACAACCCTCATCCCATCCCTATCCGACTCATCGTTGATGTAGCTAATACCATCAATTTTTTTCTCGTTTATAAGGTCGGCAATCCGACGGATCATCTCGGCCTTATTTACCATGTAGGGTATTTCGGTTACAATTATTTTGGACCTTCCCGACTCGGTTTGCTCAATTTCTATTTTTGAACGAACCACAATTTTACCCTTGCCGGTCCGGTAGGCTTCCTTAACGCCCTGCGTGCCATAAATAACCCCTCCGGTTGGGAAATCAGGACCTTTAACATACTTTAACAGCTCATCAGTAGTTATATCAGGACTATCTATTGTAGCACAAATAGCGTCAACAACTTCGCCCAGGTTATGAGGAGGCATGTTAGTAGCCATTCCAACGGCAATACCCGATGTGCCGTTAACCAGCAACAAGGGAATTTTAGTTGGTAAAACAGATGGCTCCTCAAGGGTATCGTCAAAGTTAAGGTTGAAATCTACAGTTTGTTTATCCAGGTCAGCTAGAACATCCTCTGCAATTTTAGCCAGGCGGGCTTCAGTGTAGCGCATTGCCGCTGGGCTATCCCCGTCAATAGACCCGAAATTACCCTGCCCATCAACTAGCGGGTACCGCATGGACCAATCCTGGGCCATCCTCACCATAGCATCGTAAACCGAAGAATCGCCATGGGGATGATACTTTCCTAAAACCTCCCCTACTATACGTGCTGATTTCTTGTAGGGATTTCCTGCATTCAAACCTAAATCGGACATTCCGAACAATACCCTTCGATGAACCGGCTTAAGTCCATCCCGTACGTCGGGCAGTGCTCTTGATACGATCACCGACATTGAGTAGTCAATGTACGATGACTTCATCTCCTCCTCAATGTTAATTCTAATAATCCTCTCTGTTTCTGACATATATACTTTTTATAAAAAGTAAATTCTGAATATCGAACCAAAAAAATTTGAAAGTGCTAAGGTAGTAATTTAATCCATTGTATAGCCCTGAAACCCTTTTTCGTTTTTGAGAAAACTCACGATAATTTAATAATTTTTATCAACAAATCGCTTGCTTTTCCGTTTATCACTATTATTTTAGTACCAAATTTAACTTAAGCAAGTTTTTATGAACCAAAAGTTTTCACAAAAAATCAGAGATGTACTTTCATATAGCCGAGAAGAGGCTATAAGACTTGGCAGTTCCGCAATTAGCTCAGATCACCTTTTCTTGGGTATTCTGCGCGATGGAGAAGGCGAAGCAATAAATATTTTGCTGGCCGAAGGTGTTAATTTAAGCGAGCTGAAAAAGGAACTGGATGTCCATTTGCTGCAAATCCCAAGTAAGGCAGAGGAAATAAACGACTCATCGGAAATTGCAATTTATAAGTCGGCCGAAAGGGCGTTGAAAATAGTTATTCTTGAGGCCAGGGCATTAAAAAGTGAGTCAATCAATACAGCCCATCTCCTGCTTGCCATACTTAAGGATGATACCAACTATGTAACCCAGCTTTTAAAGGAAAAGGATATTGATTACGAAAGGGTTAGGAAAAATCTGACAATATTGAACTCGGACGATAAAGGTGATTTTGGTTCTGGAGATGAAGATGAGGGGGATAGTGGTTTTTTCGGTAACATGGGCAAATCCAACCAGCCCTCAACAGGAAAATCAGCCTCCGACACCCCCGTTCTTGACAATTTTGGAATTGACTTAACTAAAGCTGCCGAGGATGGACGTCTTGATCCTATAGTTGGCCGTGAAAGGGAAATTGAAAGAATTGCCCAAATCCTAAGCCGTCGAAAAAAGAATAACCCAATTCTTATTGGAGAGCCCGGAGTTGGCAAATCCGCTATAGCCGAAGGGCTGGCTCTTCGAATTGTAAAGAAAAAAGTATCCAGGGTTCTTTTCAACAAACGGGTAATCACACTTGATCTGGCTTCTATTGTTGCCGGGACCAAGTACCGTGGCCAGTTCGAAGAACGGATGAAGGCGATACTCAACGAGCTATCGAGGACTCCCAATATCATCCTGTTTATTGATGAAATTCATACCATTGTTGGTGCAGGTGGAGCTACGGGCTCTCTCGATGCTGCCAATATGCTTAAACCGGCACTTGCAAGGGGTGAGCTTCAGTGCATAGGTGCAACTACACTAGACGAGTATAGGGAGCATATTGAAAAAGACGGGGCTTTAGAGCGTCGGTTCCAGAAAGTAATGATTGAACCTACCTCTCCTGAGGAAACAATCGAAATTCTTAACAACATCAAAGATCGGTACGAGGAGCACCATAATGTTACCTACACACCTCAGGCAATTGAGGCTTGTGTAAAGCTTACCATGCGCTACATTTCCGACAGGAATCTACCGGATAAGGCTATAGATGCCATGGACGAAGCTGGCTCACGGGTTCATATCTCGAATATTCGTGTACCCGATACTATTGTTAACCTAGAGAAGCTGATTGAGGAAACCAAAAAGGAGAAAATAAAAGCCGTTAAGAATCAACAATTTGAGTTGGCTGCTAATCTTAGGGATAAGGAGAAAAAGCTGATTGAGCAGCTTGAGGAGGAGCAGTCGAGATGGGAAAAGGAGCTGGCTAAGCATCGTGAAATTGTTGACGAGGAAAAGGTAGCCGAAGTGGTTGCCATGATGACAGGAGTCCCTGTGCAACGAATAGCACAAGCTGAGGGAGCCAGACTGCTCAAAATGGCAGATGAGCTAAGGAATTCGGTAATTGGGCAGGATGAAGCCATTCAGAAGGTAGTTAAGGCTATCCAACGAAACCGTGCTGGACTTAAAGATCCCAACAAACCCATCGGGACATTTATCTTTTTGGGGCCAACAGGCGTTGGCAAAACCCAGCTAGCTAAAGTGCTCGCCAAGTATCTTTTTGATACTACCGATAACCTTATTAGGATTGACATGAGCGAGTACATGGAAAAATTTTCCGTGTCACGTTTGGTTGGTGCACCTCCAGGTTACATAGGATATGAGGAGGGTGGGCAGCTGACCGAAAAGGTTAGAAGAAAGCCCTACTCGGTTGTGCTGCTAGATGAGGTTGAAAAAGCTCATCCCGACGTTTTTCATATCCTGCTCCAGGTTCTGGATGAAGGCCAGCTTACAGATAGCCTGGGCAGACGGGTTGATTTTAAGAATACCATCATCATCATGACTTCTAACATTGGCTCCCGGGAGCTTAAGGATTTTGGTCAAGGCGTGGGTTTTACCACCAAAGCCAAAGAACAAAGCAGCAGCAGCGATTATTCAAGAAGTATAATTGAAAAAGCGCTTAAAAAGGCCTTTGCACCGGAGTTTCTGAATAGAATTGATGATATTGTAATGTTCAACTCGCTAAGTCGTGCTGATATTCATAAAATTATTGATATTGAGCTTAGCGGCCTTTATGAACGGATTCGTAACCTGGGATTCACAATTAGAATTTCTCCGGCAGCCAAGGATTTTATTGCTGAGAAGGGATATGATGTTCAGTATGGTGCTCGCCCTCTTAAACGAGCCATCCAAAAATACCTTGAGGATGCCCTGGCCGAAGTGCTCATTAAAAGTGATACCAAGCCCGGATGCACAATCTCCGTTGGATATAACAAAAAGAAGGATGAGATTTCCATCAAAGTTCTTAAGGGGGAAGAGGAGGTAACCAGCGCTAGTGAAGAGGAGTAGAACCTGAAGGCTAATGAACAAAAAAGTTTCGGCTGTGTTACTACCAAAATTACATCACTAAACACCATAAAAACCATGAACGTTACTTTTGGAGGAAAAACAGTTACCCTTGAAGGTGAACAAGTTAAAGTGGGCTCTACTGCTCCTGATTTTACAGCACTCGGCACCGACCTTAAACCTGTCAAGCTCTCTGATTTTGGCAAAAAAGTTAAGCTAATTTCCGTGTTCCCTTCTATAGATACGGAGATTTGCTCAATTCAAAATCATCGCTTCAATAACGAAGCATCTTCATTTGGCGATAAGGTTGCTTTTATTGCCATTTCGAATGACTTACCCTTTGCCTTGAAGCGATTCTGCGGAGCCGAAAAAATTACCAACCTTACCACCCTATCCGATCACAAGGATGTTGATTTTGGTAAGAAATTTGGTTTTTTGATAAAGGAGCTACGCTTGCTGACTAGAGGGGTGATTATTCTGGACAAGGATAACAAAGTTCAATATGTGGAGATAGTCCCCGAAATAGCCTCCGAGCCCAACTATACTGAAGCAATAGCTCGCCTAAAGCAGCTAGTTTAAAAAAAGCTCGACTTGGAGGTGCATTTCCAATAAAAGGAAATTTCCACAAGTAAAAGAAAAGCCTTAGAAAGGTAATCATTCTAAGGCTTATTTTTTATCCACACCAACCTCACAAGAGCTCAGCACAACTCCCCTATCAAGTCATAATCGTCTGCATCAACAATTTTAACATTCACAAAGTCGCCTGGTTTGAGATTTTGTGAATAGCCATGAAGATGGATATTTACATTTTGGTCAACTTCAGGGGAGTCAAACTCCGATCGGCAAATAATTATTTCATCTTCTACTGCATCAACTATAACACGTATAATGCTTCCAACTCTACTATGATTGATCATAAACGAAATGTTGCGTTGAAGCTCCATAAGCTCGGAGGCACGCCGTTCCTTTTCGTCCGGGGGTATGGTATCGGCTAAATACTGCTGCGCATAGGTCCCCTCCTCCTCTGAGTAGGTGAATACCCCTACCCTCTCTAGCCTAAACTCATCCACAAAGCTCATCAACTCGTCAAAATCCTCTTGGTCCTCACCTGGGTGGCCAACAAGAAATGTTGTTCTAATTGCCACACCTGGAATATTTTGTCGCAACTTTTCGACAAGTGCAATGGTTTCCGATCGGGAGATTCCCCGGTGCATGGCTTTCAGCACCCTGTCACTAATATGTTGTAGGGGTAAATCAACATATTTGCAAACCTTTGGATTGTTTGCAATAGTGGCTATAAGATCGTCTGGAAAATGAGCGGGATAGGCATAGTGAAGCCTAATCCACTCAATTCCTTTGATTTGGCTCAACCGATCGATTAGCTGAGCAATTCTCCGTTCCCCATAGATGTCCATACCATAGTAAGTTGAATCCTGGGCGATAAGTATGAGTTCTTTCACCCCTTTTTCTGATAGGATGGTAGCTTCTTCAACAAGGGATTCGACGGTTCTTGAAATATGCTTACCTCTAATTAACGGAATGGCACAGTATGAGCAGCCCCAGCTACATCCCTCGGAAATTTTCAGGTAAGCATAATGGCCGGGTGTTGTGAGTAACCTGGTGGTAAGACACCCGCTAAAAACGGGGGTGTTGAGAGCATGGAGAACGGCGGGGAGCTCGGAAACTCCAAAAAATCCATCCACCTCCGGAACTTCATCCTGCAGCTCATTTCTGTATCTTTGAGCAAGACAACCCATAACGAAAACCTTGTCAATGATGCCCTTATTTTTCGCATCTACAAAGCCCATGATGGTATCAACGGACTCTTCCTTGGCATCGGCAATAAACCCGCAAGTATTTATTATCACCACCTTAGCCTCGGTATCGTTCGAATCGTGAACGACCTCCCATCCCCCCATTTTAAGCTGATTCATGAGTACTTCGGAATCAACCAAATTTTTAGAGCATCCTAGGGTAACCACATTAATTTTTCCCTTTCCCGGTTGTTGCATACTGCTAATTTTTCTAGCTGAAAAGGGATGAAACAAATGCGTTCTTGTCAAAAACCTGCAGGTCAGCCAGCTTTTCTCCAACGCCAATGTACTTAACTGGTATTTTAAACTGGTCGGAAATGCCCAGCACAACACCTCCCTTGGCTGTTCCATCGAGCTTGGTTAGGACGATACCGGTAACTTCAGTAGCAGCAATAAATTCCCTGGCTTGAGCGAATGCGTTTTGTCCGGTAGAGCCATCAAGAATTAACAGCACTTCGTGTGGTGCATCGGGAATAACCTTCTGCATAACTCGCCTGATTTTAGTGAGCTCATTCATCAGGTTAACCTTGTTGTGCAACCTACCTGCTGTGTCAATAATAACTACGTCAGAATCATTTGCCTTTGCAGAATTCAACGTGTCATAGGCTACCGCCGATGGATCGGCGCCCATTTGTTGCCTCACAATGGGAACATCTACCCTCTCCGACCATACTGTAAGCTGGTCAACGGCTGCAGCCCTAAACGTATCTGCTGCACCCAGTAACACCTTTTTGCCAGCTAATTTGTACAGATACGCCAGCTTGCCTATGGTGGTAGTTTTACCCACTCCATTGACACCAACCACCATAATGACAAATGGTTTTGAAGGCAGCTCCGTAATTGCACCTGAATTCACCGGAGTATCAGCTAGCAAAGAAATAATTTCGGTTTTAAGTATTGTATTTAGCTCATTGGCATTCAGGTATTTTTCCTTAGCCGCTCGTTGCTGGATCTGCTGAATAATTTTCAAGGTGGTCTCAACTCCAACATCCGAGGATATAAGGGCTTCCTCCAGCTTATCGAGCACTTCGTCGTCAATTCTAGATTTTCCAACAACAGCCCTTGAAACTTTCTTCAACAAGCTTTCTCGGGTTTTTTCCAGCCCCTTATCGAGATTTTCCCGGCTGTTGCCCTTACCCGTTGAAAAAATATTTGGTATTCCCATTTCAAACCTTGTTAAGTGCTATGAATATGGTATTGGTTATAAAAGATAAAAAAAGCTTTCCTTTTGCAAGAAAAGCCTAAATACGGTGATACATTTGGAGAAGCACACAGGCTTATTTCTTCAAATATGCATCGATTTCGGTATTGGCAACCATTTCTTCCTTAAAGGTGTAAGCACCTGTTTTGGGTGATTTTACCATTTTAATGCAACGGGTAAAATTTTTAGCACCCTTTTGCTGCGTAGAAGCAACTACTTTTTTTGCCATGGCTCTACTATTTTATTTCACGATGAACAGTTACCCTCTTAAGAATAGGATTGTACTTGCGACGTTCAAGCCTATCAGGGGTGTTTTTCTTATTCTTTGTAGTTATATACCTGGAAGTTCCCGGCATTCCGCTTTCCTTGTGCTCAGTACATTCAAGTATGACCTGAACCCTGTTACCCTTCTTAGCCATTTGTTAACAGATTTAGTAGGTTTTAAGAATTCCTTTTTCTACAGCTTTATTAAGCGTAGCTTTCAGTCCATTCTTATTGATTGTTCGTATTGCAGCAGCAGAAACCTTGAGGGTAACCCAACGATTTTCCTCCTCAAGGAAAAACCTTTTTTTCTTGAGATTAGGGTAAAATCTGCGCTTAGTCCTCCTTTTAGAATGGGATACATTGTTTCCCACCATTTTCTTCTTTCCGGTTATTTGACAAACTCTCGACATCGTAATATTGTTCTAAGTAAGTTTTCTAAACAGGTCGCAAATTTCGGCAAAATTATGAATTTATCAAACTTTTTCAAAAATATTTTTCAACTCCGGGTGTTCTTTTAGCAGTAACTTTCGAAGCATGTTCAGCGCTGAGTATGATGCCCTTTGGATATTTATGGATCGGTCGTTGCTGAAAATATATTTTTCAACTTCCAGGGAGTTTACCGAGGCAGCTGCAATCCATACAAGCCCAGCTGGTTTATCCGGTGTTCCTCCATCAGGACCTGCTATTCCCGAAACGGCTATGGAGTAATCTGTGGAAAGTAGATTTAAAGAGCCAACCGCCATTTCTTCTACTGCCTCACGACTAACAGCACCATACTTAATTAGTGTTTGATGTTTCACTCCAAGGAGATTTTCCTTTACCTGGTTGGAGTAGGCGACAACACCGCCATTAAAATAGCTAGAAGCACCCGGAATTTCTACGATAAGGTGTGAAATTTTTCCTCCTGTGCAGCTCTCCGCTACAGAAACCGTTGCATTGCAGCTTAATAGCATTTTCCCAACCACTTCAGGAAGTGAAGTTTCACCATACCCAAAGATATACTGAGGAATTGTTGCCCGGAGTTTTTCTATAGCTTCATCAACCTGTTGTGATAAGAGCTTCCTATCGTTTCCATAAGCCGAAAGGCGAAGTCGAATGCCCGAAGGGTCAGGCAGATAGGCAAGCTTAATGGAAGGTGAAATGCTCTTTTCGAACTCATTAAGCACATCCGAAAGGTTTGACTCGGCAATGCCAAAGGTATGTATAACCTTATGAATAATAACACCTTCAACTGGGAGTTGCTTTAGCAAGGGAGTAACCTCATTTTCAAAAAGTGCCTTCATTTCGAAGGGTACACCTGGAAGGGAAACCAGCATATGGATTCCCTTTTTAAACAACATGCCAGGAGCTGTTCCAAAATAGTTAGGTAGTACAGTGCAGGAAGATGGAACATCCGCCTGCTTACGGTTTGTTTCGGTTACCGCTATACCACGTTTAGAGCAGAAAATTTCAATAAGTTCTAACGATTGGGCGTCGGTTATCATCTCGCCACCAAATATTCTTCTCAAACTTTCCTTGGTTACATCATCGCTGGTTGGCCCTAGTCCTCCGGTAACTATGGTTAAATCGTACCGGTCAATAGCTTCATTTACCGATTCGCATATAGCCTGCTCGGTGTCCGACACGGATAGTATCCTTTCAACAGCAAATCCCAGGCTATTGAGCCTTGTGGCAATCCACGCAGAGTTTGTATCAACAACCTGCCCTATTAGTAGCTCGTCGCCTATGGTAATTATCCCGGCATTCATAAGGCCAATGAAATTTATTCAGGTAGAAATAAAAACCGGACAACGGTTTGCTGTCCGACTGGAGCCTCTCACGGGACTTGAACCCGCGACCTGCGGTTTACGAAACCGCTGCTCTACCAGCTGAGCTAAAGAGGCATTTGCTGCAAAAATACAGCTTTTTTAGAGACTTCCAACTTGAAGCGACCTTCCATCTTTTAAAAATGAAACCCTGCCAAAACAGCTAAAATGGAGAAAGAAGTAGGGGTTAGTTTTTCAATTTCGAAAACACTATTAATCATATAACACTTACTATCAACTGAATATACCGATTTATACAAACTAATAGTTAAAAAATTTAATGGGAAGTGCAGAACCTGTGGTATCTTACCAAAGCTAAAATCAAGGTTTTGTCGAATTGGCTTTAATTCTATAGTTAATTATTTCCATGTAATCATTTAAGCCTTCGAGATTGGGATTTAGACGCTTAGCCTGCATCAGCCATTCTAAGGAAACGTTAAAATTTCCGAGCATTTCATTTGCAAGAGCCATGTTGAATGCAGCCCTGGATGGAAGTGCTTTGCCCCCATTTTTAATTACTTGCTGCCATATTTCAGCTGCTCCACGCCAATCACCCTTAAGGGCAAGTTTTTCTGCCTCCACCATTTGCTTTGAACCGCTGTTGTAAAGGATTCGGGTACTATTTTCCCAGAAAGGGGCGATTTGGGCAGCAAACTTTTCTGCAGCATCAGCGCCACTATAGGCCACGGCGGCAAAGTATCCCGGCAGCTGATCTCCGGGTTTAACCTCACGCCAATCGTCAGCTTCCCATACCAGCGTGTCCCGATGCAGGAAGGAATTAGTAATTTTTTGGTTTGTAATATCGTAAACCCTCCAGTAGCAGTAAACGGGAACATAGATATAACCATGATAGGCATTCACGCTACCCTGCCATAACGTATAGCTGCCTGCTGTAGGCTTAACATTCATGTAATCAAGTGAAAGGATAAGCCCTGCTGAATCGTTTATTTCAGATAAGTTTTTCAGCTGTGTCCAAGGCAGGGGTAAAATCATATTGGAAGTATCCTTACGGTAAACCGCATAGTGGCTGAAGCTTGTCTGGCTGAATGCTGGCGAAGAGTTCAATACCTTAACCAGCGATAAGGTTGCCTCAGTAGCGGCTACACTATCTAATGCCCATGCAAGTGTTTCTCCCCCACTACTATGGCTTTTACCTTGATAGTTTGTAAGGATAAGGACTTTGCCATTACCGGTTGGTATCGATATTTTGGTAGACGAGTCGTAGTACTCGATATCAATCTGCCTGTAGGGAATACATGCCGAAACGAAAAGTAGTAGAAAAAGTCCGCAAAACCTAATTCTTCCCATTGGTAAGAATATTACTAAAAATAGCTGAATTGATGCTATTTAGCGGAGATGTGACTTCCAAACAAAAAATAAACAGCATCAATTCAAGCAGAATTCGATATTAACAAGTGGTACTATGTATTCATTCCACCACAGACATGAATAACCTGTCCGCTAACATAGGACGAAAGATCTGAACCAAGGAAAATGCAAACATTGGCCACATCCTCAGGAGTTCCACCCCGCTGAAGTGGAATTTTCTTGATCCAATCCTGACGAACCTCCTCGGAAAGCTGGTGGGTCATATCGGTGATGATGAACCCGGGAGCAACGGCATTTGAGCGGATATTTCTTGAGCCAAGCTCCTTTGCAACCGACTTGGTAAATCCGATTATACCAGCTTTTGAAGCGGCATAGTTTGCCTGACCCGCGTTACCCGAAACGCCCACTACCGAGCTCATATTAATAATTGAACCGCTTTTTTGCTTAATCATGTACTTCTGAACAGCCTTGGTCAGGTTAAATACTGACTTCAGGTTGACCCTAATCACTAAATCCCACTGTTCTTCAGACATTCTCATAAGTAGGGTATCACGGGTAATACCAGCATTGTTAACCAGAATGTCAATTCTGCCAAACTCGGTTGCAATCTGATCAACAACCATTTGGGAATTTTCATGGTTACTTGCATCTGAAACGTAACCCTTAGCCCTAACACCAAGAGCATTTAGTTCGCGTTCAAGGCTCTTCATGTTGTCATCTTCCACCATATCGGTAAAGGCTACATTTGACCCCTCACGTGCATAAGCAAGTGCAATTGCCCTGCCAATTCCCCTGGCAGCACCTGTAATTAGGCTGGTTTTTCCTTCAAGTAATTTCATGGTTAAATGAATTTTTGTTGTCCCGACAAAGTTAAAAAAATCCCCTATTATGGAAGAGCTGTAGCAAGCAACATGCCATAACAGTATTTGAAAATTTTGTTACAGCAATGACGGAATTTACAATATTTATGAGTATGTGCTTTAGTTTCAGGCTTCAACTATTGAGTTATAATTATTTTACCACATGAGATGAATGGGAAACTGCATATGGATAGGTTCGAAAAATAAGCACATAGCAAATAAGCTTATTTTACCCAGCTTGCGAGTTCAATATTTTTTTTTGAAATGTAAATATCCTATATTCACGCTTTAAACGTTTTGAAAAACATTGGTTATAGACTATTGATAATGGCATACATACCTGCCATGTTTAAGGTAACCCTTCAATGGATCTGTAGCGGTATTTTGATACGAACAAGTAGTAATGCATAAAGAGTATAAAAAATGAAAGTTAGGTTGAAGCTAAGGAGCAAACTGCTTCTTTCAGTGTTATCGACTGCCATAGTGGTATTTCTAGTTTCATTTGGATACCTGACTAATAAACTTGAAGACATCACCCTTCGTAGTGCTTTCCGCTATGTGGATGCAACAACAAGAGAGCACTCCAATGCCGTTAAGGCGAACTTTGATGAGGAGATGGGCATGGCAAGAGCAATGGCTCAAGGGTTTCAGAATTACAAGGATTTAAACTATGAGGAGATAAATAAAAATTCGCTAAGAGTACTACAGGGGATAGCAGTTAATAATCCCCAATTTTTATCGGTTTGGGCCAGCTGGGAGTTAAACTCTATAGATAGGACATGGGATAAGCCATACGGAAGAGTACGATACACCTATTTCTGGGAAAATGGGGCGCTTAAGTATGTAGAAGATAGGGTAAATTTGACAGGGGACGATCCTAACAGCTCATACTACCACATTAAGTCAACCAAAAGAGAATTTATAATTGAACCGTACTGGTTTACCTATACTGGGACTAATATGAAAGTGCTCGAAACCAGCATTTGTGTACCGCTGGTTGACAATGACCGGTTCGTTGCTCTATTTGGATTTGATATTGAGCTTGAACGTTACCATGAATTTATTGACAGCGTTGAAATATTCCCTGGTAGCAATTCGATGTTGATTTCCCAAGATGGTTTGATAGTTGCGCATAGCGATTCAAGTCTGACCGGGATTCGTGTAGATAGCATTTTTAACCAACAAAAAATTGGCTTTAACATCATAGATAAGCTTAAAAAGGAATCTGATTTCTCCTTTAACGTTAACATGAATGGGAGTGAATACTATGCATCTTTTCAATCATTTGCAATTAGTGGAACAACAAACCGGTGGACCTTCGCCTCACTTTCACCTCTATCCATTATTGTTGAAGAGTCGAAGGATGTAGCAACACGCTCCAGAATAGTCATATTAGCCGGGTTGCTGATTCTTGCACTGGTTGTATGGATTATTTCCTACAGCATTACCCACCCATTGGTAAAAGCCACCAGAACCCTCAGAGAACTTGCTGGAGGTGAAATAGACACGAGTAAAAAGCTAGCTATCAACTCTGGAGATGAGGTTGAGGATATAGGAAGCTCAATTAATATTCTAATTGATAGCCTATATAAAACAACCAACTTTGCAAGGGAAATAGGGAAAGGCAATTTTAATGTTGACTACAGCAAGTTAAGCGAAAACGATAAGCTTGGTGAAGCCCTACTAGATATGAGGAAAAGTCTGGAGCATGCCAGACTACAGGAAGTTGAGCGTAAGCTAGGTGAAGATAAGAACAGATGGGCAAATGAAGGCGTGGCTAAATTTGCCGAGATACTTCGTCAAAATAGCGATGATCTGAACGAATTTTGCTACTCGTTTATCTACAACCTTGTTAAGTATGTTGATGCTAACATAGGTGCAATATACCTGGTAAATAATGACAACCCTAATGAGGTTTACTTCGAGCTAATGGCTACCTATGCATACGAGCGTAGGAAGTACGAGGAAAAAAGAATAGATTTCGGTGAAGGGTTAGTTGGAAGATGCGCTAAGGAAGCCGAAACCATTTACATGACCGACCTGCCAAAAGATTACATAAAAATTTCCTCCGGACTTGGGGAGGAATCCCCTACATGTCTCCTTCTAGTGCCAATAAAGCTAAATGAAAATGTCCATGGGGTTATTGAAATGGCTTCATTTGAGCCTATAGAGGATTATAAAATCAGGTTTATAGAGAAGATTGGAGAAAGCTTGGCTGCAACAATATCAAATGTAAAAATCAACATCCGTACAGGAAAGTTGCTGGATGAGTCCCGGGTTAAATCAGAAGAGCTGGCTTCTCAGGAGGAGGAAATGAGGCAAAACATGGAGGAACTTCAAGCCACCCAGGAGGAAGCAGCTAGAAAAACAGCCGAAATGGAAAGCCTCATCGGAGCATTACATGCCTCAAGCTTTGTAATTGAGTATGATTTGAACGGCAATATTACTTCTGTAAACCAGGCTTACCTTACACTAACTGGACAGTCAGAGAATGAAGTTATTGGCACCCACCATTCTGATAATCTGGAAATGACTGACGAGCAAAAGAAAAACTATCAGAAGTTCTGGAACGATTTGCGTAACGGGATGGTTAAAAAGGAAACCAGCCGTATTAAGCTTGGAAAGAAAACGCTTACCTTTATTGAAACCTACTCGCCAATCTTCAACCAAAACCGGCAGGTTGTTAAAATCCTGAAGATTGCACACAACATAACCGACTTTATAGAGGACGAGAAAGTTAAAGGTCGAAAAACGAAATAAAAAAAAGAGAGTCGCTTATCAGCGACTCTCTTTTTTAGTACTATCCATTAGCAAGTTATCTGAAGCTAATTCCTATGCCGGTGTTAAGAACAGAATAATCGCCAAAGGAGTAATCGCAGTGAAACGTAATCAACGCAAGTTTTATCTTTATACCAATATTGGCGTTAAATCCATTATTAGAGAAGTCTAACGCAAGTGGATCTTTCATGTTTAATCCAACATTGGGAATATCATAGTATCCCTTCAACTTGACATCTGTAGTTGACTTTACGTATCCGACGCCAGCATAAACGGTAAGAACAGGAATTGACTTTGAAACCAGCAGCTTGCCGGTAAACCCCGAAGCGTTAAAGTTAAGGGTTTGATCTTTGCTTTTATCAATATCAAAAGTCGAGGTAAACTCGGTGTAGCCGAAAAAAACCGAAACATCTATAGGTATCAGCTTAAATCCCGGAATAAATTCCTTAAATTCATTTTTTACACCAATTCCCCAGGAGCTAAAGTTACCTACCTCAGGAAAATCGACCTTGGGGAAAAAGCGCCCAACCACCTCGGTGTGAAATGGCAAACCCAGCCCAACCTGAATTACCGGGGCAGGAAGAAATTGCATGTTTGAACCCTTTGGCAGGGTGAGCTCAGATAGTCCTGTGGCCTTATCGGTAAGTATAGGGCCGCTTACCTTTTCACCGGAAACAGTAGGTGAAGTATTCTGGGATGGATTCTTCAACTCCCAGTATTCAAGGTTAAGCTTGGCCACATCAAAATTTTTAGCGGATGATGGCGGAAATGTTACTGCCCCGGTAAAGGTGATATCGAAACCAAAAAGTCCATGAGGCTTGGCAGAATTAAACCACCCGTTGTTCAGGCTTGAGCCCAGACTCTTACCAAAAGGCTCGAGGTAGGCTGCTGCGAGTTTTTCAGCATCGTTAAGGTTTCCGCTTAAAACCTCAACTACATTTTCCTGAGCATTAACAGTGAATGTGGCAACAATTGTGCTCAGGAATATAATCATCGAAATTCTTCTATGGCTTTTCATCTTTTCACATTTATTTAAAAGGTTAATGGGAGGCATATTTTACAGCAAAGCTCTAATCAAATCAGTTTTCAAAATTAAGTTAGATTATTTTCCTAAATCATAAGCAAAAGTACGAATGTTTCGTAAAGTAAGCATCATTAACTTAAAAAATATCGTTGGTAAGCTATTAGTTGCTATTTTTGTAGAAAAGATAAGGTAGCATGAGCAGTATCCCGCTAGCCGAACGAATGCGCCCTCACACGTTAGACGACTATGTTGGTCAATCACATCTGGTTGGGGAAGGTAGCGTGCTAAGGGATATGGTAAAATCGGGTAACCTGAACTCCTTTATTCTTTGGGGCCCTCCGGGGGTGGGAAAAACAACCCTGGCAAAAATTGTTGCCAACGAGCTAAAAAGGCCCTTCCATATTCTTAGTGCAATAAACTCAGGGGTTAAGGAGGTTAGGGAGGTAATTGAAAAGGCCAAGTCTCAAAAATTCTTTAATTCACCCTCACCAATTCTGTTCATAGATGAAATTCACCGATTTAGCAAATCTCAGCAGGATTCACTTTTAGGCGCTGTTGAGCAGGGTGTAATCACCCTAATTGGGGCCACAACCGAAAACCCGTCCTTCGAGGTAATTTCACCACTACTTTCACGCTGCCATGTTTACATACTTAAACCACTCAGCAACGAAGAGCTATCCCTTTTACTCAACAGGGCCATCAGCACGGATGTTGAGTTAAAAAAAATCAAATTTAAAATTGCTGAAACCGAGGCGTTATACCATTTTGCTGGAGGAGATGCTCGAAAACTTTACAACATTATTGAACTACTAGCCAGTGTTGCTGGTGGTAAAGGTGAAGTGGAGATATCCAATGAGAAGGTAACCAAAGTTCTACAGGAAAATATTGCGCTCTACGATAAGAATGGCGAGCAGCATTACGATATCATATCTGCGTTTATAAAATCTGTTAGGGGTAGCGATCCCAACGCAGCTGTTTACTGGCTAGCTCGTATGCTTGAGGGAGGTGAGGATCCAAAGTTTATTGCCCGCAGACTTGTTATACTGGCATCAGAGGATATCGGAATCGCCAACCCAAATGCACTTCTGCTGGCAACCAGCTGCTTTCAGGCAGTACATCTTATTGGTATGCCAGAGTCTAGAATTATCCTATCAGAAGCCTCGATATATCTTGCTACCTCTGCAAAGAGTAATTCTGCTTATGAAGCAATTGACAAGGCTCAGGCGCTAGTTAGAACTTCCGGCAACCTACCCGTTCCCCTGCACATTCGGAATGCCCCAACAAAGCTAATGAAGGAAATAGGCTATGGCGCCGACTACAAGTACGCCCACAGTTTTAAAGGAAATTTTGTTGATCAGGAGTTTTTGCCCTCAGGCATATCGGGGACAACATTATATGAGCCACAGGACAACCCAAAGGAAAGGGAAATTGCCATGAGGTTGAGGAACCTCTGGAAAGATAAGTATAATTATTGATTTGTAAAACACCTGTATATGAATGTTTTAAACTCAATCACCTCAATCAAGCATCTTGATTCGGGGAATTTTTTTCTAATGGCCGGACCATGTGTTGTAGAAAGCGAGGAGCTGGCAATAACGGTTGCAGAAAAAGTAAGCGCCATAGCGGAGAAATTTAAGATACCCTACATCTTTAAAGCCTCCTATCGAAAAGCCAACCGCTCTAGAATTGATTCATTTTCGGGTATTGGCGACTTGAAAGCACTGAAGATACTTCAAAAGATTAGAACTCAGCTACAGCTACCCGTAGTTACCGATATCCACAGCGCCGAAGAAGCTGGCATCGCTGCCGAGTATGTGGATGTTTTGCAGATACCGGCTTTCCTCTGCCGCCAAACCGACCTGCTAATAGCCGCGGCGAAAACAGGTAGGGTGGTAAATATCAAAAAAGGGCAATTCGTTTCACCTGAATCCATGAAGTATGCAGCGCAAAAAGTTGTGGATTCCGGAAATAGTAAGGTAATCCTTACTGACCGGGGCACCCAATTTGGCTACCAGGATTTGATAGTTGACTTTAGGGGGATACCCCAAATGAGAGCCTTTGGATTTCCTGTTGTTGTGGATGTAACCCATTCGCTACAGCAGCCTAACCAAACAAGTGGAGTTACAGGGGGAAGACCCGACCTGATAGAGACTATTGCACGGGCAGCAGTAGCTACCGGTGCCGATGGTATTTTTATGGAGACCCATCCAAATCCTGCTGTTGCACTTTCAGATGGTGCTAACATGTTGGATTTAAAATATATGGAAGAATTAATGAACCATTTGGTTCAAATCAGGCAGGTAATCAGGAATTTTTAATGTAAGCGTTTAGTAGCTCATTAATCTTTTGCTTGAGAAGCAAGGCATTAATAGGCTTTGAAATGTAGTCGTTACATCCAACCTCAAAGCAGCGGATGTTATCGTGGGGTAAGGCGTAGGCAGTTTGGGCGATTATGGGGACTTCGGCATTCTGCCTTCTGATGGCGGTAACCGCCTCATAGCCGTCCATAACCGGCATCTGGATATCCATCAGGATGAGGTCAACCGGAACTGCTCCCCTCAAAGCGGCATTAACAGCCTCCTCGCCATTCCTGGCCCAAATAACGTTTGCCTTTGTTTTGGCAAGTATGGTTGATATGTACAGGTAGTTGGACTCCGTATCCTCGGCCACAAGGATATTCCTACCCTCCCAGCTGTACTCCGGCGAGCTCGTCCTGTAGAACTTGGCCCCCGAATGGGCTACATTTACGTCCTCGTAGGGGATGGTGAAGTAGAAGGTAGTCCCCACCCCGCAGGTTGACTCAAACCAGATATCCCCACCGAGCAGGTTCACC
>Ga0208040_1001360_pt1 | contig 24255 bp, 19 predicted proteins | sample AD_UKC083_MetaG_FD_184431 | JGI IMG/M metagenome (GOLD analysis project Ga0208040, IMG submission 184431) | Active sludge microbial communities of municipal wastewater-treating anaerobic digesters from USA - AD_UKC083_MetaG (SPAdes) (version 2) | ecosystem: Engineered > Bioreactor > Anaerobic >...
TGAACTGTTTTAAAGGCTGACTTCAGTTTTGCCCATCAAGCGCTCTTGCACCAGCTGCACAACCTGGCTGATATGGGCGCTGCTGGAGACAAGGTTAAGATTATCGCTCGGAATAATCAGGACCGGACATTGGACAAAGGAGTTGATCCACTCCTCATACAGCGCGTTCAGTCGGTCCAGGTAGCTGCGGGATATGCCTGCCTCAAAACCGCGTCCGCGCGTGTTGATTCTTTCCAAAAGCGTATCAACCGAGGTTCGCAAATAGACCACCAGGTTGGGAGGCGGGAGCAAATCAATCAGGATGCGGTAAAGATCCTGGTAAACGCCGTAATCACGGGTGCTCATATCCCCTTGCAAATACAGGTTGCGCGCAAAAACTTCCGCGTCCTCGTAGACCGAGCGATCCTGAACCACAGAGCCTTCCGCATCCAGCAGCTGTTTATGGATGCGCAGACGGCGGGTGAGGAAATATAGCTGCGAATGGAAAGACCAGGTTTCCATGTTGCGATAGAAGTCTTCCAGGTAGGGATTGTCATTTACCGGCTCAAAAAAAGGCTTAAAGCCCAGCCGTTCACTTAGTATTTGAACCAGGGTGGACTTCCCCGCGCCAATATTGCCTGCAACCACGATAAATTTATCCATGCATTCCGCCTTCTGAACTTGGTGAGTTAGCTTTAGTATAAGCGCATTGTTTCTAAAGCAGATGTTTTTAAGGAAGCAAATTATTGCGCTTCAACTGTGCTTTGCTGATTTACCCGGATGCGGGGCACTAATGCCACTGCCGCTGCGTTTAAGAGCGCGGCTGCCGCGCATACCAGCCAGAAGCTGACCTGGTATAACGAAGGACTGAAAAGAGGCCCAAGCATTCTGCCAAGCGAGAGAGATGCCATGAGAATAGCCAGTACAGCAGCGCGAGAAGAGGGCATCACCTCGCTGGCAGTGGTCATAAGGCCTATCAGCGCGAATTCAAAGCTTACATAAAAAAGCGCCAGACCTGCTAACGCAAGCCCAAAGGATTTTATCGTTAGAGGGAGCAGCAGCGCGATGCAGCCGTTCATCAATAATGCGATTTTGATGGCGCGGTGTTTGCCAATCTTGTCCAAAACTGCGGCTGAAAGCAGCTCCGAACCCAGTTCTGAGGTGCCGATAACGATGGAAGCTGCTGCCAGGGCGGAGAAATCCAGACCAAACGAGTCTTTAATCCATACGCTGAAAATCAGATTAATCATTTCATGCGCGCCCGTGGAAAATATTCCCGTAAACGCGGCCGCCAGCACCGGAAAATAGCGCAGGGCTTTGCCAAGATGCGATAAAGCGGATGGTCTGGATGCTAAGGGAACTCTCTCAGCGGGAATTAGCAGCCACAGCGCCGCTGCCAGCAGCGCGCCGGCTATCGTGAGCGCGTAAAAAGGCGCGACCCAGCCGCCTTTATTCAGAAGCGTTCCCAATACCGGCACCCCGATGATGAAGCCCAGCGACCAACTTAGTTCGGTTATGGATAAAACAGTGCCCCTGCGCTCAAAAGGTACTTTTTCTCCCAGATAGGACTGCATCGAAGGGATAAAAACGCCATTCCCAATTCCGAAGACCGAGAGCCCAACAATAAAACTCAGGAAATTTCTGCCAACAGCCGTGATGCCGCAGCCGGCAAAGAACAGGATAATGCCAAGCATCAGACCTTTTTTGCGTCCGTGCGCGTCTGCCAGAGAGGCGATAAAAGGATTGAACACCCCCAGCACCGAGCGGATGGAAAACGCTATGCTGAGATCTGCCAACTGAACGCCCATGCCGGTCGCAAAGAGCGGCAAGAGTGGGTAGACCATGCGGTAGCCTGAATTAATGACCGTGCGGGTGAGCGTGAAAAGGAAAATTTCAACCCGGGTACGCGCAGAAATTGTGAAGGGCATGCCGCGATAGCCTGATCAGGACTAATAACGCGCTACGGCAAAGGCGCGCGCTTATCCAGCATGTCCTGAAGAGAAGTCCCTTTTAGCTGCGCGATGATTAAGCATTCAGTTTCTTTCCAGAAGACGCGATAGGGGCAGCTCTCCGCAAGCGGGCAGGCCTCCGGATCTTCCGTACAGCGAATCAGGTTAATCTTCCCGTCGATCGTCGTCACAATATCGTAGATGGAGATTTCCGCCGGGTTTTTTGCCAGCATAATGCCGCCCCGCGCGCCGCGGCGAGTCTTGATTAAGCCCGCGCCCACCAGCTGAGAATTTATCCTGGAAAGAAAAATGCGGGAGATTTGCATCTCTTCCGCAATGACGTTGGATGGTGTCAGACGGTTATGTCCGTTTTGGGCAATATAGATCATAGACCGCAGGGCATAATCCGCCTGATTGGTAATTTGCATTGCCATATTGAGTCCGTTTCCAACTGAGCACCTGGGATGCCAGGCGTGGAGTATCCGCTCTAATCGACACTCGAAAAATTACAGCGCATAATTATAAGAGGTTAGTATTATTTTACCGCAACTAATCTCATTCCTTGGCCATCAGTCACGACTTCCACCCAGGTATAATCCGCGACTGAAATTAGCCCGCTGCTTGGTGACACGGGCAAATCGCCTGATAATGGGCGCGTTCCGAGCGCGAGGTGAACTTGAGCGCCGGGCATCTCGGCGCCATAAGCGCCCACCCACAGGCTGACCGGCTCCGGACTGGAGTCCGCTTTGTATTGAATTAATGCTGAATAAAGACCGCTTTGAACCCGGAGCGATGAAAGTGAGTCCGCCCCGAGTTCAAAACTGACTAAAGCGCCGTCGCCAAACAGCAAGGCGTCGTCTGGCTGCAGTCTGCGCTGGAGAATACCAGAAGTCTGAAAGGACGCATACAATCGGCGCGTGGTTTGCAGACGGTCGGGGTCGCAGGCCCAATAGACTACTTCGATGCGCACGCTTTCATTTATGCCATACAGCCCTTGGACTGCGTCTCTGCCGCATACGGGTATGACCAGCGCATCTATTTCCCGCTGGAACGGCGGCAGGGCATTGCCCAGTTGTTCCGCGAGCGATGCCGCGGGCAGGGAGCCTCCCACCAGCAGGTAGCGACCGGACGCGCCGCGCAGAAGCAAAACCGGCTGTTCCGGACTATTAAACACACGCGCGTGCAGCTGCTTGTCTGGCGCGTGGGCGACAGCCGTCCAGACAAGCACAGCCATACTGGCTCCAATAATTCCTAACGCCGCAGGCCGCGCGAGCGCTTTCGTTGGGTTGGCTTTTTTTGGAAGCATGAGGCTGAGAAGCAGCGCCCAGGCAGCCAGCACCCAAAAGAAGCTGAATGGTGGGAAACGCCATGCGCCGGGATAAATGCCTGCCAGCCACAGCACCACGCGGTTGGTGTACGCGGCCGGCAGCCAGGCCAGCCAGCCGAGGGCTTTTCCCAGACTTTGCGCGAGCAAACCCCCGCCCAATGCCAGCATGCCAAGCCCCATCACCAGCGGCTGGGCGGGCAACACCAGCGGATTTGCTATCAGGAATAGCGGTGAAACTTCCTGGAAGTGGAATACTATCAAAGGAAGGGTAAAGGTTTGCGCTGCCAAGGTGGTCAAAAGGTATTCGCCTATCAGGTTCCCCAAGTAGTGGGCGGCGTTTAGCCCTATGCGCGTTTCCATTTTGCGCTCTAAGCGGGCTTGCAGAGGCGCGCTGAACAAAATCAAACCCGACGTGGCAGCCGCTGAGAGTTGAAATCCGATATCCCAGGGCAGGTGAGGATTAAAGAGCAGCATCAGGAATACCGTGAACCCCAGGCTGTTGAGTCCGCTTCCGCGCCTGTTGATAGAGGCGCCAAGGATGCCCATTATGCCCATCAAAGCAGCCCGAACTACAGATGGGCCTGCTCCGACGAATATCGTGTAGACGCTTAGAGTCAGGATGGAAAGCGCGCCGCCCCGCCAGACGCCTAGCTTTCGCGTGAAGAGCTTGGTAACCAGGGCGGCCAAAATGGCCATATTAAAGCCCGATATGGCAATGATATGCGCGGTTCCTGTAAGGGCGTACGCCCGTTCAAGCTCTGCGGATATTCCGCTCTCATCTCCGAGCAGAATGCCGCGCAGCAAGGCGCTTTCTGGTTCAGGGAAGATTTGACGGGCGACTAGATAAGAGCGTTCCCGCAGCCGGAAGATGGCGCTGGAAATGGGGCTGCCTTGCTCGCGCGCCAAAAGTTGCACGCGCGCGTATTGGCTCAACGCGGTAATGCCGCGATGAAACAGGTAGTTCTTGTATGAAAACGCGGCGCTTTCGCCAGCTTGGGTGAGTTCCCCACGAATGGCAAGCAGGTCGCCGTAGGCGTATGCGCTGCCTGGGCTTGTTCGCAGCAGAATTTTGCCGCGCGCGCTGCCTTGGTCGGCAGTGGCCACGTCCGCGGAGAGTGGTTTTACGCTTTGAACGCGCACCACCAGTTCCTGGCCGCCTTCCCAATCCTCTGGTGGTTCGCTTACCACGCCTTGCGCTACCACTTCGCCTTTCCCGACGTAGTAGCCAATATATTCAGCCGTGTTAGCCGGCAGAGAGAGTTGATAAAGCAGCGCGATAAGACAAAACGCGAACGCGGCGGCAGAAAGCGGCATTTCTTTGCGCGGCTGCAAGCGAGAGGCGCGTATTGCTTGCCAGAGCACGCCTAAGCCGCTTAATCCTAATAGGACCGCCCACCACTGCCAAGGGAACTTGAGCCAACTTGCCCCGAGCGCGCCGCAGATGCCCGCGCAGGCCAGCCAAAAGAACGGCATAAAAGAGGGGATATGCACCTGCGTTGGGTCGGGGCTGGCTTGTGGGGTGGGGGCAGGGCTATGCACGCTGGTTCAGGTCTCCCGGTTCATTTTTTTGCGCTGCCAGCGCTTTCCGCGCTGATAAATTCCAACAACATTTCCAGCGCTTTTTGCGCCAGGGCTTCTTTATTGGCAATACGGTCGCCGGTCAGCAAGAAATGACGGGACCATTCCTTGCCGGGCGCGGCCAGGCCTACCCAACTGGTGCCAACAGGCTTGTTTGGGGTGGCTCCACCAGGCCCGGCAATGCAGGAAACGGATAAGGCGAAATCGGTTTTGAACACTTCCCGCGCGCCGCGCGCCATTTCCAAAACGGTTTCACTGCTCACAGCGCCGTAACGCTGCAGCGTCTCCCAGCGTACGCCCAAAAGCGCTACCTTGGCGGCGTACGCGTAGGCCACAACCCCGCCTATGAAATACTCGGAGGAACCCGGAATGTTGGTGATGCGATGGCTTATGAGTCCGCCGGTGCAGCTTTCCGCCAACGCCAGCGTCCATTTATGCCCGGAAAGGATTTTTCCAATTCGGGCTTCCAGGCTGTCCGCGTCTGCCGTCTGGAGCAGGGTTTTCGGAGTGTTTCCGGAGGAATCCAATTCCTTCCAAATGGGGACCAGGCGGTTCTGGCGGATATATTCGGCGCTTGCCGGGGTCAACCAGCCCTTTTGAATCAGCCGCTCAGGTTCAACGCCGTTCTCCAACTCCCTGCGAATTTCGGAAGATGAAATCTCCGGGGCGCGCGCCTCGTCAAGCAGGATAATTTGCGCGCCTCTAGCTTCCAGGCTTCCGATGAACTTCAGGTTTGGCGAAAAACCCTCCCGTGGGCAAATTACCAGCGCGGTCAGGCGCAGAAGCTCATCCAGATTGAACCAGTGGTTAAGCGAGGGATCCTCGCCGGTAACGCTATCCGCTCCGAGCAGGAATGCCAGCCGCACCGCGGGGTCGCATTGTTCGCGCAGGCGGGCAAAGGTTTCCGCGCTCAGGTTGGGGCGATGGCTGCCGCGCGCGATTTCTTCCTCAAGCCTGCTTACGGAAACCCGTTCAACTATCCCCGCCAACTCGCGGGCAATATCTCCCGCTGCCAGCTGGCAAAGCGCGAAGCGGTGTTCAAAGGTAAGCGGCAGGGATCTTTTAACTGCATCGAGTGTGTTGTGGTGCCGATAGACAGGTAAAAGCATCAGTTCCTCAACCCGCCAGCCGCGCCTGGTCAGCGCGCGCGCCGCGGAGACGACCAAGGCGCTGTGTCCTTTATGAAAAGGGTCAGCCGAGCTGCCAAAAACGAGCAAAAATGGGGATTGATTGCTCATCCGTTTTCTCCTGGCTCTTTTTCCAAATCCTCAAGCTCCTGCAGCCAGAGCGCGCCGCTGGCATCAGCCGGCATCATCCAGCCAGAGCGCGGCGAAAGCGAGATCTCGCCCACGCGCGGTCCTTCCGGGCCAGCTGAACGCTTGAATTGCTGGCCGAAGAAGCGGTGGTAAAACAGCCGCAGCCAGGTGTAGATATCCTGCGGAGAGTACTGCCCCGCGAACGCGCTAACTGCCAAATGATACAGCTCGCGCGGGCAAAGTCTGTTCGCGAGAGCGTGAAAAAGGAAAAAATCATGCAGCAGGTACGGCCCCAGAACCTCTTCAGTGTTTTGAGGGCTGCTTCCATCCGCCGATACAGGCAGAAGTTCCGGAGATATTGCGGCCGCGCAGACGCTGGCAGCGGCAGCCGCGCCCTGCTCTCCCAGCAGAGCGCCCCCTGCCCAGGCAAGCACGCGCAGAACAAGCGTTTTGGGGAGGCCGGCATTCACGTGATAATTGGAAGTCTGGTCGCCAGCAAAAGTGCACCAGCCCAGCGTTATCTCCGAGAGGTCGCCGGTGCCGACCATCAACGTGCTGTGCTGATTGGCAAGGTCCAGCAGAATCTGTGTGCGCTCGCGCGCTTGCGCGTTTTCGTAAGTAAGGTCAAACAAATCCAGCGGGTGCCCGATGTCCCGCAGGTGGCTTTCGAGAGCGCTTGTGATTGGAATTTCGCGCAAAGTCACCCCGCATAGACGAGCCAGCGTCTGCAGCCGCTCCTGGGAGGCTTGGGTGGAGCCTGGTCCAGGCATGCTCACCGCCAGAATGCCTTTCCCATCCAGATGCATCTGCCTGAAGGCTTGCCAGCAGACCAAGAGCGCCAGGCTGGAATCCGCGCCGCCGGACAAGCCCAGCGCGACCTTGCGTAAGCCAGTGTGGCGCAGCCTGCCAATCAAGCCCGCAGTCTGTATAGCGAACGCGGCTTCGCATTGCGCGTCGGGCTGCCTGGATGCGATGAAGGGCGTCTTGCTAAGCGGCTCTTCAGGTTCTCGTTCAACAGATTTGGGTTTTTTCCGTGTGGGGTATCGTTGGGGTCTTATCCGCGCGCGGGCCATTTGCGTTGAGAATTGCAGCTCCTGTGTTTCTGCCAGCGTTTCACCGTCGCGCAAAATTCCAGCGCGGCCGCTAAATACCACTTCAGCCGTGGATTCGCACGGTCCACAAGAGGCATACGCCCAATATGCCTTGCCGCTGGCGCGGAGAGACTGGCGGGTTGCGGGGTATTGGTCGGCAAGCGCCAGCGCGGGCAGGGCGCAGGGATTCAACAATAAACCTACACGCAAATCAAGAATCAAGTTCTCTGTCCGCCCAATGCAGACCTGCAGCCTTTCCGGGTAGAGCTCAGGCAGTATCAGGCTCAGATCCGCCGCCGCGGCAACCGTCTGCCCAAAAATCTCCGCCTGCCTATCCGGGAAGTCACTCCCAGCGCTAAAATAGCGGCTCGAAAACCCGGAAATTGGGTCAAGCGGATGCCGTTCAAGAGAAAGCCCGGCAGGGCCGGCGGGGCCCAGCAGAACAGCGGCGTTGTAAAGGCGGTTCACATGGAGAAATGGCAGCCCTACCAGCGCCCACATGTCCAACTCCTGGCAGCGAGAGGCAATGTGTTCCAGGGCTCTCAGCGCTTTATCCACCAGCAAGGGCTGCAGGAATAAATCACCGCAAGTGCAGCCGGTCAGGCAGAGTTCAGGGAAGAGCGCCAGCCGCGGCGCGGGGCTCTCCGCGGCGATTTGCTCCAGGCAGAGCAAAATATGTTCGCAGTTGAAGCCCACATCGGCAACGCGTAGTTCAGGAACGACAGCTGTAATTTGCAGTCCGCTTGGATTATATTCAGATTGGGGTACAGAGGAGTGTCCCACGGCGAATATCCTTGATTATCTTAATGATAACAAGCTTTTTGGGGATGCGCGGGGTTATTCGGTTAGTACAGGGGCAGTCAGCGTTTGCAGCCAAAAATTACGAAGAGCTAAGGTAGGTTTCAAGCTGTTTCACCTGGTCAGCCACCGCCTGCGGCTCCTCGCGGAAGTACTCGAGGGTCAGCCATGCTGGCTGCGCTCGCGCCAGCGTCCACTCGAGCAAGCGGTAATCTTCGACTGTCAGCGGTTCATGCGCGTCGAACAGGCGTCCATCGCGGCCGGCGCGCACGCCTGCCAGATGAATCTGGGCCGTTTTTTCGAGCGGCAGCGCGGCAAGATAGGTTTCCGGGCTGATTCCGCGCGCTTCCGCGGCGATGCGCGCGTGTGCCAGGTCAAGCAAAAAGGCGCAATTTGTCTCTTCCAACACCATCCCGATAACTGCGGGGTCGCTCTCAAAAAGGTAGCGCTTGGGGTGCAGCGCGGGCATGTTTTCTAGAATCAGCGGCAGGTTGGAGTTGCGTTGCAGCCATTTCACCTCGCGTATGAAACGCCGAATGGACGCGTCAGCTAGCGGGCCGGGCAGCAGTCTGCCGCGGCGCATGGTTGCGTCGGTCCACAGCCAGGGCAGCGGCGCCAGGTGAACGGAAATATGCGGGGTTTGCGGGCAGACTTCAAGGTAATTACGCAGCTGCGTCAGCCAGGCACCCGTGCGGTGAAAACGCCCGGGATGCAGATGAAACGCCAGCGAGGGAAAAAGCTCCCGGGTCTCCACGATGAGTGATACAGGGAGCTTATCCACCCATTCCACCGCGTCCACGCTGATATGACCCGCGCGGACGAGGTCAAGCAGCGCCTGGGAGTGGTTAACTGAAATTTGCATACAGGCCCCCTTTTACTCGTTTTGGGAAAGCTGCTGGTGAAGGACGCGTGAAAGTTCCGAAAACTCAGGCGCGTAGCGCATCTCCTGTCGGCGCGGTCTTAGCAATGGCACGGGCAGGTCCAGGCTGATTTTTGCCGGCCGGCTGGTCAGCACCAGCACGCGGTCTGCCAGGTAAATCGCTTCGGAGATGGAATGCGTAACCATCAGGATGGTTTTGCGCTTGCTGCCCCAAATACGCAGCAGCTCTTCGCCCATGCGTTCGCGGGTAAGCGCGTCCAACTGCCCAAAAGGCTCATCCAGCAGCAAGATTTCAGGGTCGTGCACCAGAGAACGGGCGATTGCCACGCGCTGCGCCATACCCCCGGAAAGCTCGTGCGGGTAATGCTTCTCGAAGTCCCGCAGTCCCACCAGGTCAATCATTTCCTGCGTGCTCTGCTGGATTTCGATTGGATTTTTGCCTGCCAGCTGTAGAGGCAGGCTGATATTGTCAAATAAATTGCGCCACGGCATCAGGTTGGGCTTCTGGAACACCATGCCGGTCAGGCTTTCGCTGTGGGAATTCTGAGGAAAAACGATTTGGCCGGAGGTAGGCGCAAGCAGCCCGCCAATAGCACGCAGGAGCGTGCTTTTTCCCCCGCCAGAAGGTCCAATCAGGCACACAAAGGAATTCTTTTCCACCTGGAAGGACAAATCATCGAGGACGTCCAGGCTGCCGTCGCTTTCAACAAAGCTGACGGTCAGACCGCTCACCTCCAGGGCGATTTCAGGGGAGGAAGCTGCCGTCATACACGCCTTTAAGGTCCACCGACCGGCTCATCAGGCCCAGGTTCAATAAAATAGTCTGCATGTTTTCCCAGCGAGGAGTATGGTCTTCGTCTGTTGGGTAAACGTCCCAAAGCTTGATGGACTCTGCCAAGACCTGCTTTTGCACAGTCTCATCCGCTTCGGCCAGGTTGTCCACGTATTTGGCGCAAATCCGATAGGTCTCATCCGGGTTTTCTGCGCTAAACTGAACGCCCTTTAGCAGCGCGCCCAACACCGCGCGCACCAACTCGGGTTCGTCTTTGATGGTGGTTTCGTTGGTTACCAAGCCATTTCCAATCAAGTCCACGCTGTCCGCCACGCGCATGGTGTTAATCGCGTAGCCTTTGGCGCGCAGTTGAGAGGGTTCGTTTGGCAGATATATCACCGCCGCGTCCACGATTCCACTTACTAGCGATTCGACCTGGGTAAACCCAATGGAGCGCAGGGAGTAATCATTCCCCTGCAGCCCTTCGGTCTGCGCGAATGCTTCAAATCCAATGTAACTCGCGCCGTATAAGCCTGGCAAACCCACCGCTTTGCCTTTCAGGTCCGTGGGAGTGTTGATGTTTTTTTCCGCCAGGGAGACGATGCCCACCGGGAACTCTTTATACCAGTTGTAAACTGTCACAACGGGCAGCCCCTGGGCGCGCCCCATCAGCACCTGTTCACCCGAGGCAATCATAAACTGCTGGTTGCCGGAACCCACTAACGCGATAAGGTCCGCTTCGTTGCCGTAGTTGAGTTTAACATTCAAACCCGCTTCGCTGAAGTATCCGTTCTCAATGGCAACGTAAAACGGGGCAAACTGCACATTAGGGATGTAGGTCAGGTTCAGCGTTATTTCGCGCAGCTCTTTATTCTGTGCGGGCTTACTTCCAGAGCAGGCTGTCAGCAGCAGGGCGGCCAGCAGTACTATTGGGATTAAACGTTTCATAAAGGTGCACTCCAGGTTCATTTGGTCTGCCGCCAGGTTTGCCACGCGAGCAGGCGCGACTCTAACAAGAGAATTAAACCATAAAGCGAAGCTGCCAGCACCATCAAGGTGAGTACAGCCACGAAAACGAGGGCAGTGTCGTACTGTCCTCTGCCAACGTTAATCAAAAATCCCAGGCCGCGGTCCGAGCCGACCAGTTCCCCGACAATCGCGCCAATCACAGAGAGCGTGGCGCCGACGCGCAAGCCGCCCAGAAACACCGGCAGGCTGGCGGGCAGTTCCAGGTAACGCAGGGTTTGGCCCGGCGAGGCTTTAAGGGAGCGCATCAGCTCGCGCAGGTCCTGCGGCACCTCACGCAGCCCCACCAAAGTATTCACCAGCACGGGGAAAAACACGGTCAGCGCACAAATGAGCACTTTGGAGAAGAGCCCCGGCCCAAACCAGATGACCAGCAGGGGGGCGATGGCCACGATGGGCACCGACTGGCTGGCAACCAGATATGGTGAGGCAAAGTTTTCCGCTCGCGGGTGCTTGGAGAGAAAGTAACCAATGACAGCGGCGCTCAGGCTGCCAAAAAACAGCCCCAGGATGATTTCCAGCAGCGTAAAGGAAAGATGGCGCCAAAGCAGGCCGCTGCTGAGGACCTGGATAAACTTCTGCCAGACAACCGCGGGGGCAGGAAGGATGAAATCGGGGAGCTTAAGCAGCAGCCAAAGCAGCTGCCAGACGACAACACCTGCCGCTGCCGCGAGCAGAACCGTCCCGGCGCGGCTGCCGCCCGGGCGGAGAGATCCCCGCCGTTGTGTTTTGGTCAGCGTCTTCATGATGAATTATGTAACAGAGTATAAAAAAATTGCCGGCTTAAGTCAATCGAATTGCAGGCTTGCCCTGACGAACTATCCGTCATTGCGAAGAAGCGTCAGCTTCTGAAGCAATCTCCCGATTTGCTAACCGGGTGACAAAGCGCCCTTTGGGTATCGCTTCGCAAGCTCGCCCTGACGAACTAACCGTCATTGCGAAGATGCGTCAGCTTCTGAAGCAATCTCCCGATTTGCTAACCGGGTGACAAAGCGCCCTTTGGGTTTCGCTTTGCAGGCTCGCCCTGACGAGCGCTGAGGTTCAGGACCTCAAAGGTTTGCGCGTCAGCATCCTCTGCACCAACATGAAAATGACCGCAACTCCGACTATAATACTCATTATGCCAACACCGCTATCTCCCCCAAAGCGCATCGTGCTGCTCCCCAACACAGAAATGCCAAAAGCACTGCAGCTGGCCGAATTAATCAGCAGCCGCCTGGCGGATTCGGGCGTGGAACTGCGCACCTTCATCGCCGAACCCAGCCGCACAGCGCCTCCGCCCGACCTGACGGGTGTGGACCTGGTCATCGTCCTGGGCGGCGACGGAACCCTTTTAAGGGCCGGGCATCTGTGCGCGCCGCTGGGTATTCCTCTCCTGGGCGTTCAGGCGGGAAAATTGGGCTTTCTCTCCGAACTTAGCGAGAATTCCTGGGAAGCTGCCCTTCCGCACCTGCTTTCCGGCGATTTCCACCTTGAAAAGCGCATGATGCTCCTGGCGCAGCTCATCCAGGAAGAGCGCGTCTGTGGCGAATGGGATGTTATCAACGAAATTGTGATTTCACGCGGCCGCATCGTGCGCCCGATTGAAGTACGGGTGGACCTTAATGAAGGGTATCTCACTTCTTACATCGCGGACGGCCTGATTGTCGCCACCGCGACAGGCTCCACCGCCTACGCCCTGGCTGTCGGCGGGCCGATACTCCCGCCGGAACTGCGCAATATGCTGCTTCTGCCCATCGCGCCGCACCTGTCGCTGGAGCGTGCGGTTGTTCTGGCGGAAGGCGCTTCGGTGGTTCTGCGCGCCCACTGCGACCACGAGGCGGTCATCAGCGTGGACGGTATTGACCCCATCCGCCTGAATGAAACTGACTCGGTGCGCGTGACTGCTAACCAACATTCGCTGAAAATGGTGCGCTTTGGCGAGCCAAACTATTTTTACCGCCGGCTGGCAACCGTGCTGTACGATAACCCTGCCTTAAAACAAAACCATCATGACTGACTCCAGGCAACCTACCTCTCTTGATAATCCGCAGGAAGAAATTCTGCTGCGCTGCAACCGCTGCAACAAGCCCATCACGCCCGAAACAGCGGTTCTGACCCCAACCGGCTACCGCTGCAAGGAATGCGTGCGCGCCCAGCAAAAGGTGTTCGATACAACCAAAGGGCTGGATGTGCCGCTGGCTTTCATCATTTCAGCCGCGATCGCGTTTGCCGGCAGCTGGCTGGCCGGGCGTATCGGCTTTTTGGTTTTGTTTGTCGCGCCGGGCGTAGGCACCCTGACTGCCAACGTGGTGCGTTGGGTCGTCCGCAGGCGCCGCAGCAAAGCGCTGAACAAAGCGGTGCTTTGGGGCAGCATCCTGGGCAGCCTGCCTCTGATTGTGATGCGGCTGCTGCCTTTCCTGAATCTGAATAGCGGTCTGACAGCTGTGGGCGGGCTGCTGCCGCTGGTGTGGCAGGGGATTTTTGCGCTTTTGCTCATCTCCAGCGCCTACTATCAAACTACCGGCATTAAACTTAGCTGAGGCAAGGCATGCTCGCGGAACTGCGCATACAAAACTTCGCCATTATTCAGGACCTGACGCTGACATTTCGCAGCGGGCTGGTGGTGCTGACCGGTGAGACCGGCGCGGGCAAATCCATCATCTTGGACGCGCTGAATGCCGTCCTGGGCGGGCGGGTGGATATGAATGACATCCGCCGCGACAGCGACAAAGCTGTCATCGAAGCGCGCTTCGAGCTGGACGCGCCGACCGCCGAGGCTGCCAAAGCGCTGCTTGAACCGGAAGGGTTGTGGGAAGAGAACGGTGAATTAACGCTCTCGCGCGAAATCCGGGCCGGCGGCCGCAGCGTTGCCCGCGTGAACGGGCGAAGCGTCAGCCTGTCTTTGCAGTCCGAGCTTGGTTCGCTGCTGGCGGATATTCACGGACAATCCGAACATCTCTCTCTGCTAAAGGTGCGCCACCACCTGGAGCTGCTGGACCGCTTTGCGCATCATGAGAACGCGCTGAACGAATATGGGAAGCTCTACCGCCAGTGGCTGTCTCATCGCGCGGAATTGGATGGGCTGCTGAACCTGCAGCAGTATGCCAACGACCGCACGGATATGCTCAAATATCAGATTCAGGAAATTGAAGCCGCCCGCCTGAAACCTGATGAGGAAGCGGAACTGCGCCAGGAACGCACGCTGCTGGCAAACGCGGAAACCCTGCACAGCCTGTCAACCCAGGCTCTTTCCGCTCTCGACGAAGGCGGCGAAGCTCCGCCGGTGACGGACCTGCTGGGGCAGGCGCAGCACGCCCTGAACGAACTGGCTCGCATTGATCCGCAGATGACAGGCATGAGCGAAAGGGCGGACCAGGCGCTTAACACGATTTCCGAAATCGCCTATGAGCTGCGCGGCTACCTGGAAAACATTGAATTTAATCCTGCCCGGCTGGATCAAATAGAAGAGCGGCTGAACACGATTAATTTCCTCAAACGCAAGTACGGCGGCAGCCTGGAGAGCGTGCGGGCATATCTGCAGAACGCTAAAAACGAGTTGACTAAAGTGGAAAACGTAGATAAGCAGATAGCCGAAGTGGAGCAAAAAATAAACCGGATTAAGGAAGAGCTCGCCGCGGTCGCTGGAATTCTCAGTCGCGAAAGGCGCGGCGCTGCAAAAAAACTTGAAAGCGGCATCGAAACCCAGCTGCGCAGCTTGCAGATGAAAAACGCCCGCTTCCAGGTGAATTTTGCCCTTGTGCCGGACCCTGACGGCCTGGCGCTGGAAGGGCAGCGCGTGGCCTTCGACGGCACCGGCGCTGACCGGGTGGAGTTTCTGATTGAGACCAACCCGGGCGAAGGGCTTAAGCCCCTGGTCAAAATTGCCTCCGGCGGCGAAACCTCGCGCCTGATGCTGGCGCTTAAGCACGTTCTGGCTGAAGCGGACCAAATCCCGACGCTTGTGTTTGATGAAATTGACCAGGGCATTGGCGGCCGCGTCGGGGTGATTGTGGGACAGATGCTCTGGCAGCTCGGTCGCAAACATCAGGTGATGTGCGTCACGCACCTTCCGCAGCTGGCCGCCTACGGAGACCAGCATTTGCGCGTCTCCAAGCAGGAAGAAGGCGGACGCACGCTCACCCATGTGCTCGAGCTGGATGCCAGCGCCCGCCAACAGGAACTGGCTGGTATGATTGGCTCCGTCAGCCCGGGAACGCTGCAGTCCGCGCGGGACCTCATGCGCGCTGTGGCCGAATTTCAGGGTAAAATTGATTCAAACAGGTAAACTCACCAGAACCTGCTGTTTGAATTGGTTTATTTCAGGGGAATTTTCCTGACACAATTTCATATCTAAGAAAGGATAACCATTATGCCTAAGACCAGCGAGATACTCGGCGTCATTCTCGGCGGAGGACAGGGCAAACGTCTTTATCCGCTGACCTCTGAACGTTCCAAACCAGCAGTGCCAATCGCTGGGAAGTACCGCCTGATTGATATTCCCATCAGCAACTGCATCAATTCCGATATTTTCCGCATCGCGGTTCTGACACAGTTTAATTCAGTATCGCTTCACAGGCATATTTCTCAGACCTATACCTTCGATTCATTCCACTCGGGATGGGTGCAAATTTGGGCTGCCGAACAGACCATGGAGCACACGGATTGGTATCAGGGCACGGCGGATGCCGTCCGCAAGCAGTTGATGGAAATCACCTCCACCAAATGCCCCTATGTGCTTATCCTGGCGGGCGACCACCTGTACCGCATGGATTACGCTGATATGGCGCAGTTTCATTGGGATAATCACGCCGATGTGACCGTTGCCGTGCAGCCAGTGCCAAAATCGGAAGCCTCCCGTTTCGGCTTGCTTAAGCGGTCTGAAGACGGACGCATTACCGACTTTGCCGAAAAACCCAAGGACCCCGAAAAACTCGCGAGCATGGTAAGCCGCGACGACCCGGAGAGCCCTTATCTCGGTTCCATGGGCATTTACCTGTTCAACACGGAACTGCTTGTGAACGTCCTGCGGAAGGGCGGCGAGCGCCTGGACGACTTTGGCGGCGATATCATCCCTTACCTGATAGCGCAGGGGGCTTCGGTATATGGGTATAACTTTGAGGGCTACTGGCGGGATATCGGAACCATCCGTTCCTTCTATGAGACAAACCTGGAACTGACCGATGACAACCCCGGATTTGATTTTTACGACCCGGATAAGCCAATCTTCACGCACCCGCGTTTTCTGCCCTGCTCGCGCGTCATTGGCTGTTCCTTCAAAAGGGTGCTCATTGCGGAGGGTTGCAACATTGAACACGCTACTATCGAACACTCTGTGATTGGCGTGCGCAGCCAGATTGGGGAAGGCACGGTCGTCAAAGATACCATTATGATGGGCGGCGACTATTACGGCACGCTCAAAAACGGCGCTTCCCTGGGAATCGGCCGGAACTGCGACATCCAGGGCGCCATCATCGATAAGAACTCCAGCATCGGAGATAACGTTGTCATTAAACCTTTCCCCGTGGATAAGGAAGTTGACCATTCCCTGTATACCGTGCGGGACGGCATTGTGGTCATCCCCAAGCACACGACCATTCCCGCCGGGACGGTTATCGCCCCCTAAAATTCCCCCCGTAAAACTAAAACTCCGGAGTAATCCGGAGTTTTTTTACGCGTGGGCGTAGCGCAGCCAATAAACCGCGATGCCAAAAGCCACGGCAACATTCAGCGAACCTTTGCTTCCGCCCATAGGCAGGCACAAAATCTCGTCCGCTAATGCCAGCAGGCCCGGGTCCACGCCGGCCTGTTCACTTCCGACAATCAATAAAACCGGGTCTGGGTTTTCGGGCTGCAGCCGATAAGAAAACAGCGGGCGCGCGTTGGGAGCGTTTTCCAGCGCAAGCAGCCTGTACCCGCGCGACTTAAGCTCCAGCGCAAGATTTAGCGTGTTTGGAACGCTTTCCCAGGGGAGGTTCTGTTCGGCGCCCAGCGCGGTCTTGGCAATTTGTGGGGATTGACCCGGCCCGGGGGATATACCGCCCAGCCAGAGTTTGCGCAGTCCGGCCCCATCCGCGGCTCGGAAAATCGCCCCGACGTTTAATGCCGAACGGATATTATCCAGCAAGGCCTCCAAGGCGTAAGGGGAATTCCTCCTCGCGCTTGCCGGCGCTGCCGGAGCCAGCGCTTTTTCCGCGCGGGCAAGCTCCGCGCCGCAGTTCGGGCAGTACCGGCCTTGATATTGTTCCAAATCCAAGGGAAAACGCAGCTGGCAGTTTCGATTCTGACACTGCATAAACCACATGTCCAAGTAACCCATTCCTTTCAGCAATTTCGCGGGAGCCTTCAGGCGCTTAAAGTGTTAGACGCCTGGGTGAGGGGGGCACCCAAGCGTCTAACAAATATAGTATACAAGAGAATTTTCAAGATTTCAAGTCAAAATAACAAAGAATTGCGGAATAGTATAAGAAAATCATAAGAAAACGCACAAATTTGCAGGAAAACGCAATCAGCGGTTGAATTCCTGGCCGGTAACAGTGCAGTAGGGTTCAAAATGGTAACCGCGGAGCGTCAGTTCATGGAGGACCAGCTCCAATCCGCGCACCGTCTCGCTGCGGTCCTCACCGCCGTCGTGCATCAGCACAACCCGGTAAGGCTCCAATCCTTTTTCCACCTGCTGCAGGATTTCCTCGCCGGAGATGCCGGTCCAATCGCGCGTGTCCAGGTGCCACATGGAAATCGCGTAGTTCATGTCGTAGGCGTAACTGTAGACGCTGTCGCTTACCGCGCCGTAAGGCGGACGCAGGCAGGGCGTAAGCTGCTTGGCTAATTCCGGCCGGCCGCTGAGGGCGTCCCGGATGGCGTCGCGGGTGTCGATCACTTCGAGATAAAAGTCGGAATATCCCAGCTTGGGCAGCTCGATGTGGTTGTAGCCGTGCAGGCCAATCATCTGGCCGGCTTCCGCCACAGCCAACGAAATCTGAGGGTAGCTGCGCGCGTTTCTGCCGATTTCATAAAAAACAGCCGTTGCGTGATATTTTTGCAGCAGTGCCAGAATCTGGGGCGTCCATTTAGGGTCAGGACCGTCGTCAAAGGTCAGGTAAATCACCAGGTCGGGGTTTGCCTGGGGCAAATCCAGGCTGGATTGGTCGGAGGGCTCCGGCGCGGTCCAGTTATTCACCAGTTGAATAAAAGACTGCGCGCGTCCGGGGTCAGCGCTGGAATTTTCCGGGGGCAGAGCCTGTGCGCGCGGGGCCGCCGCGACAGGCGCTGGTGCGGCCAGCAGCAGCCCTGCCAACAAGGCAATACATAAGATGATGATAAAGCGCTTTTTCATACGACAGGCCTGTTTAGATACCTGCATTATATTGGAAATTCAGCGCGTTTTCCACGCGGACGGAGCCCAAGCTTCTACGCGTATGGCTGCAAATCCTGTGCCATAAATACTCTGAAGACGCGTCAAGCGGAGGCTAATCCGCGATACGCGCCGGAAGCAGCTCCCAATGCAGGCCGCCGTCGGCGCTGTGGAACAGAAAATTGCTGTTCATGCTGCTGTCTCCATCCGCGGCGGCGAGCATCCAGCCGTTGTTCGCGTCCGATAAGTCCAAAGCGAGCGGTGTAAAACCGGCGGGAAGCCCGGTGGACAGCTCCTCCCAGCTTGCGCCGCCGTCGCGCGTGCGGAAGAGCCCAAACTCTCCCAGCAGCCACCAGTTCAGGGCGTCCGCGAACACAAATTGTTGGGCGGCGGGGTTGGCTTCGCTGCGGAAAGTCCAGGTTTCGCCGCCGTCAGCGGTTTGATAGAACCAGCTTCGCGCGCTTCCATCAGAGAGATACACCCGCAGCGGCAGCACCGCGTCTGTGGGGCTGAAGAAGACAGGCGGGAAACTCTCAATCGCGGCATCAGTTACGCCATCCGGCAGAATCAAATCCACCAGAAACCAATTCACGCCACTGTTATAGCTCCGGAATAAGTAAACGAAGTCATTAATAGGCTCACTTCCACTAACCCAGCCATTATTAAGGTCCGGAAATACGAAACCGGTCTTTTGACCGCCTGTCGGAAGGTCTGGGTCGGCCTGTCCAGCTTCGTGGCTGAAGCGCTGTTCCCAGGTGGCGCCGCCGTCCGAGGATTGGTACAGGGCGACGTATTCCGACCCGGCTGCCGCGTCCAGACGGCTGAAGAGAAACCCGTTGCTGCCGTCCAGGAACTGCGGATTCCCAGCCGGGAAATCCAGCGAAGTAGAATTCCAGGTTGTTCCGGCATCCGTGGTGCGCAGCAGGATGGAATTTTCAAACACCGGAACGCTGAGCCAGGCTGTGTTCCCGCTGAGGAAAAAGCTGTAATAGCCTCCGCTCGCTCCGGCGAGGACGTCAGCCGGGCTTACGTCTGTCCAGGTGAGCCCGCCGTCCGAGCTGTGGTAAAGCGCGGAATGATTCCAATCTGCCGCCCATCCCTGGCCGTTGGGAAACATGCGCAGCGAATAGAGCGGAAGACCGTCCGGGGGCACTTCCGTGGGTGTTTCGGTACTTCCGGAAGCGTCTGGTGTGGTCTGGACGGGAGAGGCCGGGTAGACAGTGGCTGATTGCAGGCCTTCGGCTCCGGCGGGATAAGGCAAATCAGCCGCGGTAGGTTCGGCCTCCGTTGGCGCGGCTGCCGCGCAGGCGCATAGGGCGAGCGCCAGGAACAGGAAGAAAAGAACGGGAAACAAAGATTTTTTCATCGCGCGCTCCTTATTAGCATTCTACCACCTCCCGCGGGGCGCGAAACTTAGAAATCCTTAAAAACAAAAATGCCCTCGGCGCGATTCGAACGCGCAACCTACTGCTCCGCAAGCAGGTGCTCTATCCATTAAGCTACGAGGGCAAATTGCTTTGAGGGGAGAGATTTTATACCCAAATCCTGAAAGGGTCAAGGGAAATCAAGGCGGAAATCGGCGCCTGTCAGACAAAAGAACGAAGATCGAGCCGCTAAGAGCGGACTTTCTCTTTGCTGGCCGCGGGTTAGCTTCGCCTGCGCGAATAATCGGGCGGGGATTCAAAACCCATTGCCAGCGTCTAGGAGCCCTGGAAGTTGGTTTCACATTGGTATGTGTTGCGGTGAGCTTTTTCAGGCGGTGATACACGCGCGAGCCGCTGCACGGCTGTACGCAAAAGCATTAGCCAGCACCAATGTTTCACGTGAAACAGCGCTTCTGGTTATTGTGGTTTCATGTGAAACGTTTACGGGACGAAAATTTGCCGTTTCTCGCCGCTCTTTGCTTTTTCCCCGCTCAAGAATGCCAGTGTGTCGCCGGTGAAATCGTCAATGGCGATATCGAAGCGGCTGTCCGGACTGAAATCGGAGACGTGAATGATTCTGAGACAGTTTTTGAGGTTTTCCGCGCCCGGCAGCCATTCCAGCAGGTGATTTGGGGTGGATTCGAAGAACGGCGCGTTAAACACATCCCGGTTCAGGTTCACAGCCAGCGGGTAAATTTGCCCTTCCAGCAGGTCCTGGAAGAAATGGGTGCCGAGTGAGGGTTCGTCCGGGATGCCGGCTTTGCCGCCGGTCAGCTCCACGATAGCCCGCGTGTTGTAGATGTCGGAATAGTCCACATGCACACCCAGGTCTGGGTTGGACGTTCCCCATCGGCCGGGTCCCACGCAGATATAGTTTTCGGTGTGCAGCGCGGCGTTGATTTTGCTGATGGCGCGTTCCAGTTGATTGCGCTCTTCCTGGGTGGAAATCGCGAAATAAGCAGAAGGCTGGACGTAAAGCACATAGCGGATGTCCTCAATCATCCCGCCCGCGACTACGCTGATGCCTGTAAAGATTTTGTCGGACTCGGCCACGCGCTGCGGGAGTTCGTGGCTGCTCTCTTTGATTGTCCCGAGCGGCCGGCATTGAATCAGGGTGATTTGCACGGATGCTTTGCCGTTTTTTTCGGTCACGCGTGCCGTGAATTCAATATCCACCGGGGTATGGTACTCTGCTTCCAGGGTCGAAAGCAGCTCCCGCATCAGCGGCGCGAAGTCGGTACTGCGCAGCAATTCATCAAATGTCAGGACGAGGTTCTCGGGTTTTCCTTCAATCAGGTTGCTGCGCAGGGTTTGGAAATATCCGTCGCTGTCCAGCTGCGCCAGATAGCGCAGCTGCGGAATCCGCTGGCTGAGCACATCCCGGACCGAAAGCGTGGTGAATTTGTTCTCTTTCAGGTCAAGTAAATCGATGAACTGCTGAGAATAGCGGCGGATGGACTGCGCGGAGGAAGAAGGCATCAGCGTGGGATGGCTGAGGGCAATCAGGCGCGGATAATCATTGCCGACCCGGTCCACCGCGCGCGTGCCCAGCCCCCACACCAGGCGCACAAACCCCTCTTCCGTACGGATTTGGGGGGACCAGCGGAACTGGTTTTGGCTGTACCCCACTCCGGCGAGCTGCGGGAAGTAATAATCTCCGTAGGTCTGCCCCTCCACCACCTGAATGAGCAGCGCCATGCGCTCGTCATAGTCCAGCAGGCCGCGGCTTTTCCGGTAGAGCAGGGCTGAGGGGTTGAGCGTGGACGCGTAAATTCGGGCAATAGCCTGCTGCAGGGCGCGCAGGTTCTCCTCGGGGTTAGCCTGATTAGGCAGGAAGATGCTTTCGTACTTTCCTGCGAAGGCTGTGCCAAAGTTGTCTTCCAGCAGGCTGGAAGAGCGCACAATCAGCGGACGTTTGCCGGCCATGCTCAAAATTGTTTCCTGGTGTTGGACTGCCGAAGGCGGAAAGCTGCCGCGGAGGAAGTCCTCAACAATCAGCGGGTAATCGCTGCGCATCTGTTCTTCGCCCTTATACTTCTGGTCGTTCCAATGATGCAGATTGTTGATGGATAAAAAGTTGTAGAACACATCGGAGCCGATATAGAACGAAGTGGGGGTTTGCAGGCTTTCGCGCAAACTCGCGCTGGATTTCTCTTTCAGGATGCGCGCCGCGAGCAGCATGCCGGCGGCTTTGCCGCCAATTCTGCCGCGCCCAAGTTTATGTTGACGGATTTCCGCCAGGTCTGAGACGGTAAACCAATCCTTGGCGATGTTGATATACGGAAGCTGGTCGCTAATCATGCTGCGGATCAGGACAACCTTGATTTCGTGCAAGCGCGCTTCGTACGGAGCTCTTTTTTCCGCCGGCATCTTTTCAATCATCATGCCCTGATTGAAAAGCATTTCCATGGGGGCGGTCTCTGGATTGAATTCAATCGTGATATCCGGCACCTGGACGCCGCGTTCGTTCAGGGCTTTTTGGATGAGCTTGGTAAGCTGCTCGAAGCCGATGAATTTGGCGAAATACGCGTCCGTCAGCTGATTTAGCATTTCCGCTTTGCGGTATTCCCAGGTTTCAGAATCTTCCTCAGAAAGCGGGTCGCGAATGCCCTCGCGCTCCTGCGATTGAATGGCATGCTGCACGGCTTCCGCGTTCAGCGCAGAGGGGGTAATCAGTCCTTTCTGATAAAGCTCCTGCCGCATAAGTTCGCGGATGCGCCCGGACAGGACCGGATACTGGGAAAGTGCCAGGTAAATGCTGTAGTAGCGGTCGCTGCCGCTTTGCGGTAAGGTCATGGAGTGCCTCGCGGAGGGATATATTTGATTTTATCACGCCTGGCACAGGGTGCGGCGAGCTTGCGAACTCCGAATATTATAGAAGAATATTATAAATAACGCGCAGCTGTTTATTTATTAATCTATGCGCAATATACGTTCGAGCCTGAATCTGTTGAGAATCTGATACTGCGGGCGCGTGGAATTTAATCCGACCCCGCCAGGAAGTTTTCCGGCAAAAGAAAAACCGGACGGTTTGTGTCCGGTTTTTCGGATTTATCGGTTTTAGCGCTGAATATTCATCGGCATGATGATGTGTTTGAAGGTGTCGTCCCCTACCGGGCGTATCATGGCGGGTGTGTTCGCCGCGTTGGTCTCGAGAATGACGTTGGGGGTCTTGATTACCTCCAACACTTCGCGCAGGTAGCGCACATTGAAGGAAATCAAAAGCGGCGTGCCGTCCACGGAGGCATCCACAATCACTTCGGAGGAGCCGGTTTGTTCGGAAACCGCCGAAATCTCGAGCTGGGAGGTCTTTTCCGCGCCGCCTTCGGGCTGGATGTCCAACCGGGCAATGAAGTTGCCTTCGCGCGCGATGATTTCGGTCTGCCGGCAGGCTTTTAGCAGGTCGGCGGTCGTCAGCACGGTGCGGGTTTTGAAGGACGGGGGAATGATGGCGGAGTAATTGGGGAAGTTGCCTTCAATCAGCTGTGAGACAAGCTCGACGTCCTTGAGGTGGAACACCACCTGTCCGCGCCCTACCGGGAAGTTCATCTGCAAAATCTCATCGCCGTCCACTGCCACGCGGGAAAGTTCGGCCAGCGCCCGGGCGGGAATCAGGGCGTCCAGTTTTTGGGCGGGCTTCTGCGCCAAAATCGCGCTGGCGATGGAGATGCGGTAGCCGTCAGTGGCTGCCAGAACCAGGTAATCGCCGTCAACGGTCATGTGCACGCCGGTCAGGTTCGGGCGGGATTCATCGTGCGAAGCGGCAAAGACCACTTTTTGGATCATATCCTTAAAATTCGCGACATTGAGCGGCAGGCTGATGCCGCTGTCGGTGGCGGTCATGGGCGGGAATTCGTCCGCGCTGATGCCCTTGATGTCGGTGTTCAGCGTGCCGCAGCGCACATTGAGCGACTGCGTGCGCGGGTCCGCCGTGAGGGTAACATCTTCGCTGGGCAGGTTGCCCACCAGGTCCGCGAAAGTCCGGGCGGGCACGGTGAGGCTGCCTTCATCCAGAATTTTGGCGCCAAGCCAGGCGCTGATGCCCAGCTCCAGGTTGGTGGCGGAGAGCTTCAGCCGGCCGTTGTCAGTCTGGATGAGGATATTGGCAAGCACCGGCAGTGGGCTGCGGGATGTAACCGCTCTGGCGACGATGCCAACGGCCTGAGCCAGCTGCTGCTGTTTGACGATTGCTTTCATAAGTGCCTCCCGCGGATGAAATTGGTCGTTAACCTGATAAATTATACCGTGAAGCGGTGCAGATTGCCAGACTGCGCTTAATTTCCCACAATATTTGTGTGAATAAGCCCAAAAATGCGCCGGTGCTCTTTCCGCGTTGTTTTCGGGTCTGCTCCAAGGCCGGATGATATAATTTTTCTACATCATTCCGTTTTGCATTTCCCTGTCTTGGTGGGAGCTTTATGCCTTCTGAAACGAATCAGCTTCGCAGGAATATCCTTATCTTCAGCGTGTATTTCCTCGTTTTCTTTGCTGGAATGGGGTTTATCCAACCATTCCTCAGCCTGCACTTCCGCTCCATTGGTTTCAGCGGCGTGCAGGTCGGAGCTCTGGGCACCTTCAGTTCCCTGGGCCTGATCCTTACCGCGACGCAGTACGGCTTATTCTTTGACCGCAGTTCCCGCAAACGCCTGATTCTGGCGCTTTCGCTGCTGCTGGCCGCTCTGACGCTCTTTTTCCTGCCTTACCTGCGCGTCTTTGGCATGGCGCTGGTTCTGTTTATCGCTCATCGGATTATCACCAGCTCAAGCATCACCGCTACAGAAAACCTCTCCTATCAGGTTTCCTCGGACGGCGCGACGCACGGAAAACCCTCTTTTGGGAGAC
>Ga0208040_1001370_pt1 | contig 24192 bp, 20 predicted proteins | sample AD_UKC083_MetaG_FD_184431 | JGI IMG/M metagenome (GOLD analysis project Ga0208040, IMG submission 184431) | Active sludge microbial communities of municipal wastewater-treating anaerobic digesters from USA - AD_UKC083_MetaG (SPAdes) (version 2) | ecosystem: Engineered > Bioreactor > Anaerobic >...
GTGTGTTAAGAGCCCTATAACAGGCGGTACCATCTTAACTTTATACTTAATTTAGTGGTTTTTACGGGCCCGACCGGGAGAGTCTATTTTTTGCTAAAATAAGCAAATTTCTTTCTCCAACGCCCCCTAAAAGGGGTCCTTGTTGATAGCAAGTCTTGGCGTTTTTAACTTATTTCAATAATACCTATTTATAAAATATTTGTCAATTTATTTTAAATACTATCAACATCTCTAATAAATTGCCAAAATCTTGCTAAACCTATATAATAATATAGTAAAAATCGTCCCGACTTAGTCGGGACTCCTTACTTTTGACTTTTAAATATATGTTCTACATCGCTGCCGACCATGCCGGTCATAAACTCAAAAAAGAATTAGAGCAAATTTTCAAAAACCAAGAAATGGAGTTTGAAGATTTGGGGGCCAAAAACTATAATGAACAGGATGATTTCACGGATTTTGTCGTGCCTCTGACCAAAAAAGTACTGGAAACCGGTAATAAAGGAGTTTTGATTTGTGGCAGTGGACACGGAATGTGTATGGCCGCCAACAAAGTCGCTGGCATCAGAGCGATTGTCGGTTATAGTATTTCCGGAAGTGAACTCGGACGTAAACACAACGATGCCAATGTTTTGTGTTTAGCTGGTAGAGTTTTGACCAAAGATCATGCCTCCGCTATTATCAAAACTTTTTTGAACACAGAATTTTCCGGCGAAGAGCGTTTTATTCGCCGTACTCAAAAAATTACTGAACTAGAAAAGTGACATGATTATGTCATTGCGAGACCCAAGGGGTCGTGGCAATCCCACCGCTTTATAAATTTCATTAGATTGCTTCACCCGCTTTACGGGTTCGCAATGACAGTCAAAAAATAACCTATGAAACCACAAATCGTTCCCGCAATCTTAGTTCCAAAATTCTCCGAATTTAAAGAACAACTAAAAAAAGTACAAAATATCTTTCCACTTGTGCAAATAGATGTTTGCGACGGTCTTTTTGTCAAAACCAAAACTTTTAAAGAAAGACTGGAAATAAACAAATTACGATTACCTTGTAGTCTAGAACTTCATCTAATGGTAAAAAATCCATTAAAAGAATTACAAAAATGGGAAAAAGTAAAAAATATTTTTCGTGTTTATATTCACACCGAAGCTCTACAAAATAATTTTGATAAAATAGATAATATTGTTCGTAAAAACGGATGGCAATTGGGCCTGGTTTTAAACCCGGAAACAAAAATAGATAAAATAACCAAATATTTAGACAAAATTGATGCTGTGCTTTTTATGACCGTTCACCCGGGTTTGCAAGGACAAAAATTATTAAAACCAATTTTGAAAAAAATAAAATATTTTACTACACAAAATAAAAAAATCTTGGTTGCAGCTGACGGAGGAATAAATTTGGAAAATATTGTTAATTTAAAAAAAGCTGGAGTAGTCGAATTTTGTATCGGAGGAAAACTGGTAATGGCGGAAGATATAAATAAAACATTAAAAATGTTTAGTAAACTAATTAAATCCTAATTCCTAAGTTCTAAATCCTAAACAATATCCAATATCTAATATCCAATATTTTGAAATTAACTATTTGAATTTAAATATTGTTTAGAGATTAGAAATTAGGGCTTAGAATATTATATAACTTTATGCTAGATTTACTTATCATCGGCGGTTCCGCTGCCGGTTGCAGTGCAGCAATTTATGCAGCTCGCAGAAAACTTAATTTCAAACTTATTACTCACGATGTTGGCGGTGAAGTGGCTTATGCCGGAGAAGTTAGCAATTGGCTGGGCATAAAAAACATTTATGGCTATGAGTTGGCTCAGAATTTTGCCACCCATGTTCGCGCCAATGAAGTGGAGATAGAAGAAGGATGGAAGGTTTTTACTATTCAAAAAGAAGAAGTCGGTTTTAGTGTAAAAGCTCGCAATGGTAATGACGAAGAAAGAACTGAAACAGCCAAAACTGTGCTTATTGCGACAGGTATTCACCCGCGTCACCTGGGAGCAAAAAATGAAGAGGTTCTTTTCCATAAAGGTATTACCTATTGCACTGTTTGTGATGGTCCGCTTTTTAAAAACAAAACCGTAGCTGTGCTTGGTGGCGGCAATGCCGCTCTGGAAGCTGCGGTAATGATGAGTGGTATTGCTCAAAAAGTTCATCTGATGACTATTGAACCAGATACTGCAGAGAAAAAATTTGGCTTTCCGACAGGCGATGATATTTTGATAGAAAAAGTAAAAAATCTATCTAACGTAGAAATCATCCACTATGCTGATACTTTTGAATTTATCGGCGAAAACAGATTAACCGGTTTGAAATATCGCGATTTACGAGATGGTAAAAATGAAGAAAAAGAATTGACAGTAGACGGCGCGATGATTCACGTCGGCATGGTTCCAAATTCCGAATTTATAGATATTGTAGAAAAAGATAGAGCAAAACAAATTATTGTAGACAGACATCAACAAACATCGGTCCCGGGAATTTTTGCCGCCGGCGATGTTACCGATCTACCTTACAAACAAATTATCGTGGCTGCGGGACAAGGAACAGTAGCGGCCTTGGCGGTGATAGAATATCTTAATAAAACCAAATAAATATTAAATTTCCAATATCCAATGTCAAATCAATTTCAAAATCCAAATGTCAAAATTTGAAATTTGTTATTTGATATTTGTCATTGATTGGAAATTGGTAATTTGACATTTGAAATTAACTTTATATTTTATGTCTCTCCCCTTATTTGATATCATCATCAACGTGTTAGCCGGCCTTGGCGCTATCTTGGTAACTTACGCCGTATTTTTGGAACACGAAACTCGTCAGGATATAGTTCTGGCCATTGGTTCGTTTTGTTTACTCGTTTATGCTCTCTGGATTGGTAATGCTATTTTTTCCCTGGCTATGGGCGGATTATTTCTTGCTAGTATGGTTGAGTTTGTGGAAATACTCGTCGGAATTCATATACCGGTTGGAGTAAAAACTCAAAACTCAAATGTCAAATCTCAAAACTAAAGCTTAAAACCTTAAAACCTTGTCATTGCGAGGAGTGTAATGACGAAGCAATCCCACAAAATTCAGAAAACAGTGGGATTGCTTCATCCGCTTTGCGGATTCGTAATGACACTTTGTGTTAGTTTTGACATTTAAGGTTTTGGTTTTGACTTTTGCGTTTTGACTTTTGAGATTTAAAAATTGAAAATTAATTAAAAATTCACCCCTGTGAAATATCGCCGAAGGCGATCCTGTTTTTGACAGGATTTCACGGGGTAAAAAATTAAAAATTAAAAATTTTATTTTATGTTCAACCTAATCACCATCGGCGATGCGGTCGTTGATAATCATATAATCCTTGATGAAGCAGAAGTAGAATGCAGTGTTGATAAAAAAACCTGTCGTTTGTGTTTGGATTATGCGGCCAAAGTACCGGTTAGTGAGAGCTTTCAAAATATTGGCGGCAATGCTGTCAATGTAGCTATTGGCGCTAGTAAACTAGGACTCTCTACTGCTGTTTTAACCGATCTGGGCAAAGATGCCAATGGTAAAACTGTAATTTCCGAACTCAAAAAATACGGTGTAGATACAAAATTGACAAAGCTAAATCCTAAAAATGAAACTCGTTTTGCAATAGTTCTTAATTATAAGGGTGAGCGTACTATTTTATCTTCACACAAGAAAAAAATATATTCTTGGCCGGAAAATGTCCCGGCAACTGATTGGATTTATTACACTTCCCTATCCGATGGTTTTGAAACTTTGCAAAAAAATCTTTTTAATCATCTCAAAAAACACCCGACTGTTCGTTTAGCTTATAACCCCGGATCGTTTCAATTAAAAAATTCTTTAAGCAGTGTTTTGGAAACTATCAAAAAAACAGATGTTCTGATAGTTAATCTTCAAGAAGCGGAAGTTGTTTTAAATACCGCTTTGCAAAAAGAAAAAAGTATTGCTACCATTATTCACAAACTGCTCGCGCTTGGTGCAAAAGAAGTGGTGATAACTGATGCAGAAAAAGGTGCTTATGCCGGAGATGTAAATGGCGTTTGGTCTATTGCTTCTTTTCCTGTCAAAGTCGTAGCCAAAACCGGAGCCGGTGATGCCTTTTCCGCTGGATATCTCGCAGCTCGACAATATGATCACGATATCAAAACCGCTTTAACTTGGGGAATAGCCAACAGTTGCAGTGTAATCAGCAGTTTCGGCTCACACGCGAAGTTGTTGGAAAAAACAAACATTGGAAACTACATTAAGAAGTATAGTGAAGTCAAGCCCAAGAAACTCACCTAGCTGCTTAATTGTTAAACGCGCAGTCCCGCACCGAACTTGTTCTGGTGCTGGGATAAATATAAATAATTGCATTAAAAAATACGGGGATATCAAACCGAAAAAAATAGCTTAAATTTTTCAAAAAAATAACCGTCAATGACGGTTATTTTTTAATCTTTTATAATTTCTCCAAAATCGCTTCACCCCAATCCAATGCCGTGCTCGGCCCAGTGGCAGTAATGAGATTGTTATCTACAACTACCGGCTCATCTACATATTCCGCCCCGGCTTTTTTCAAAATTTTACCCAATTCCCCATCTCCATCCCAACCAGTCGCTTTTTTCCCTGCCAAAACTCCGGCAGCAGCCAAAATTCGCGGGGAAATACAGATAGCTCCCCAGGGTTTGCCGCTATTTGAGGCTTCTCTAATAATTTTATAGGTTTTCTCATTATTCAAATACTCCATTGCTCCCGGCCCACCAACCAAAAATACCCCATCATAATCGTCTATATTCACTTCCTCCAAAGCAATGGTCGCTTCCGCGGTTTCTGTAGTATAGGCGGAAACGGCCTTGCCTTTTTTATCACTCCCGGTTATTATTTCTACCCCTGCATTTTCCAAAACTTTTTTTGGTTCAAAATATTCCATTGGTTGAAAACCTTCAGAAGCAATGATAAATAATACTTTTTTCATATTATTCATCATAAAAATTAATTTGTTTCGGTTCTTCTATCCCTCTCATCCTATTTAAATCCATTTTTCTTCCCGTAAAAAAGTCTATTGATTGAGACACGGAATGAAAGCTCAATTCCGGGCCAAGTAAACATAAACCGTACTCAAACATTCTTATTTTTTCTCTAATTTCATCCGCTAAAATAGGATGATCCTGTTCATTGAGAGCTATTTCTCGCAAACCATTGAGCTGTCCCTCTATTTTTTGTAATATCTTGTTATATTCCTCAACTTTCTCCAAAAATCTTTTCTTTTCCGTGCTGGCGATTTGTTGATTGACATATTTTTTCAAATCTTCTTGCATTTTCAATAATCCGCGATAAAGATCCACTCTTTCTTCACTTTCAAAAAACACAGCCGGACGTCCGGAGTGCAAATCGCGTAAGCTCAAACCATAATCTTTGTAATGAAAATATTTTTTTCTCAAATCTTCGCTAAGATAAGGCAATAAAAACTCTTCTCCATAAGCATTTTCCGCAATAGTCAAAAAATCCTTATAAGCCTGATTCCATGGCCAAAGAATATATCCGAAAGTTATCATCGTATCCTCTATTTGATGTGGAGTTAAAGATTGATTGGTTTCCAATTGCCACATCGCATCTTTTATTTTTTCTTTTTCTTCTTTGGGAAAAAGAGGAGGGATGTTTTGGTAAAAATAGCTAAATAGTTGAATGGTATAGTTAGACATATCTATAATGAAAAGTATTATTTAAAAAATAAACATTTTTAATGTCAAATTCCCAATATCCAATTTCCAATAAAAACTCAAATTTCAAAACATTTTGACATTTGTCATTTGGACTTGGTTTGACATTGGAAATTGGAAATTTGAAATTTTTAAATTAACTACTAATTTACTAAATTTGCTATATAATACATTGCTACTCCTGTAGCCACCGACACGTTCAAACTATTTTTCTTCCCTCTCATCGGAATCTCTACCGCTTTATCACAATATCTCAGTTGGTCTTTGGTAACTCCGGTTTTTTCATTTCCAAGGACCAGCGCGCAAGGAAATTTCGGTTTCCAAGAAAACATATCAACACTGGTTTTTGTTTGTTCCAGCGCTACTATATTATACCCTTTTTCTTTCAATTGTTTAAGCAGTCGCCCGGTTTGTTTGCAATATTCCCATTTTACAAAATTTTCTGCGCCAAGAGACACCTTGAGGAGACTAGGGTGAGGCGGATATGGGGAATAACCGGTAATATAAACCTTATCTATCCCCGCCCCGTCAGCGGTTCGCAAAATCGCGCCAACATTATGCGCACTCCTGATGTTTGGCACTACTACGACAAATTTTTCTTGTTGGTTGATTTTTTTCATAAAATATAATAAAATTCCTATATCCCGTATTGGAATTTTAACAGTTTTTTGTTAAATAAGCAAAAATATGAAACCAAATTTAAAGCTGATTATAAATATTAAAAAAGAAATTGGCAGTGCCCAAGGTTTTATAAAATACAGTGATTACGTAGATCGCTTTTTGCCATTAAACTTTCAGTATATCCTTAGCAAAAAATTTTCTCCTGCTGAAAGAAATAAAATGATAGAAGAATACACTAAACACATTCATAATTTATATAAAAAAGAAATCGAGAAGGGGGTGACGGAAACAAAAAAACGCTGGGCAAAGATAGAAGGTAAATTTTATCGCTTGGTAAACAATATTTTTCAAGGATACCCCTGGCCAAAAGGAAAATATACCGGATATGCTTCTATTTACCACATGTATCCCCGCTATATAAAAGAAAAAACTTTTTTCTTTCCTTATAAACAAAACAAGCTAGATCCGCGACTGACCATAGCCCACGAAATGCTACATTTTATTTTCTTTGATTATATAAAAAACAAATACGGTATTGAGGAACGTACCAAAATCAAAAGCAAGGAGCCGAAATATGTTTGGAAAATTTCAGAAACCTTTAATGTTGTAATTGAAAACTGGCAACCCTACATGAAACTCTTTGGTAGAAAAGAAAAAAGAATACCCTACCACCAAGGATATAAAAAAATGTTCAAAGAAATGACTAAACAGTGGGCCAAAGAACAAAATATCGATAAATTACTTGATAAATATTTTAAAATATAATTATACAATATGGACGAACAACACTTGCAAAAAAAAGAAGAGGTTGTTAAAAACAATCCGGAAAAAATCGAGGGGGAAGCGATGCCCCGTACTGAACGAAGTTCTAGTACTGGGGAAAAAACAAAAAAATGTTTTTTACATTCCGCTTGGTTGCCGCTAATTTTTTGGCTTGTTTTTGCCGGAGTTTTTTACTTTTTTGCCTATGATCTAGCCACTATCAAATTTCCCGATATTGCCTATAAACGCGTCATAAATATTTTTAGCAAATATAGTATTTATGCGGGTTTAATTTTTGGCCTTTTGTCTATGCTCGGCGGATATATATTTTATGCGATTTTACGCAAAACTAAGCTAAAAAATAATACTTTTATCTATCCACTTTTAACCGCTTTGATGGCTTTGCCTTGGTATTTATTTGCCAGACAGCTGGTTTATTTTGAAAATAGATATACTGACATTGCTCGCGGTGTTATCAATTATATCGGTTACCCTCTACTTTCTACGGCCAAATTTATCTTTGCTTTGACTTTGATTTGGCTTATCGTTTTGATAATAAAACTTTTGGTTAAAAAAGGTTTAAATAAAAAAGTTACTACCGCAGTGATTATTTTGCTCTCCCCTATGTTTCTTAACGGCTGTATCGGAGATATAAATGAATGGGCGTGCAGTTTTTTTGACGATCCTGATCATTGTTATCAAAATGCCGGTGTTCAAGAAGGCGATACCGATACTTGCGCTAAAATCAAAGGTGAGGGTTTTAGCGGTTCCAATCCGCCACGAGATAAATGTTATTTGCGAATTGCGGAAAACACCGGCGATTTGAGCGCTTGCGATAAAATCCAAGGCGGGCTTTATTCTTACACCAAAGAAGAATGTATTTTGGGAGCCTCGGTAAAATTCAAAAACCCAGAAGGTTGTTTGATGCTATCCGGCGCTGATAAAAAAAGTTGTGTTTCTCAAGTTGGTCCTTATTTATTACCGGGCAGTGTCTTGGAAATAGATGATCAAATAAATATACTCAAAGAAGAGTTGAGAAACAATCCGGATGCCGAATTACAAAAACAATTGGACGGTTTGGAAAAAAAGAGAAACGACTATTTGGGCGTGATGGATGATAAAAACAAAAAAGATTACGAATCATTATCCGATCCCATGAATAAAAAAGTGGCGATGGATTATTATAGCGGGAGAATTGATCAAAAAACCAAAGATGCCTTAACCGCCTTAAACGATAGCCTGCGAGGAAAAGGAGAAAAGCTCAGCGACCAAGAATATAAATCGCTAAGCGAAATGTTGGCTTACAAAAATGATCCAAAAAATGACATTGAAAATATGGACCCCTCGGAAATAGTAAAATTGCGTTGGAATGAAAAATTTGGCAATGCTGTTGATAGTTTGAAATTTTGGAATAGCAATCCAACCGAAGCGGAAAAAAAATATGATGAACAATTGCTTTTTTATCAAAGAATGTTAGAAAGACAAGCAGCTATAGAAAAAGGTCTTAGTCAAAAACAGCAAGATTTTGGGCGTGAAGCTGATAGAGTTACAGGTTACATCAAAGACCAAATCTATGACAAAATAATGGACGAAGCCAAGAAAGAAGCTTTTGGCGAACTGCTTGATTTAGTGGATTCTCCTGCTTCCGCTCCGGTAACCGCAATTTTGGGCGAAGCTATAGATACAGTCAAAAAAGAGGCTCAATCGGCCGAATTTCGTGGTTTAGTCCGAGCTTACAATAAAGGCATGGAGGAAGAATTGCGTAAGTTTAGTGGCAATGTAGACAAAGCTCATGCAGCCGTTACTGCCAACTTGCAAAAAGACCCTTACATGTATGAGGACAAAAATACTTTTGCCAAATACGGTAATATCTTGGAAAACAAAGATTGCGACGGGAGCAATCCGCATTGTATTCAACGAGATGTTTTTTGGAAGGCGATGAAAAAATCCTACACCTATCAAAATAAATAAAACATGTTAGAAAAAAACCCAGAAAAACAAAATAAAAAAAGTTGGCGTGATCGCATTTTGACCACCGTTCGTTTATTGTTATTGGCTTCGCTTTTTTTAAACTTATTTTTTGTCGGTTTTGAAATATTCTTGGACGGCGATGTTTCCAAAACAGAAGTTTTTGAAGAACTTTACAAAAGATTGGAGCTGGGTTTTTGGACCTTGATAACCCTGCTTTTAACTTTCGTACCTGGTTATATTCGCAAGCACCAAAAACTAAATATCCCGGAAATTTTGGAAATAACTATTGTTTTGTTTGTTTATGCGGGAATGTTTTTCAGTGTTCGCTTTGATATGTATTATCGTTTTTGGTGGTGGGATGATTTATTACACACTTTGGCCGGAATTATTATCGGTTTTGTCAGTTTTATTTTTATGTATAAAATAAATCTCCACTATAAATTAAATATTCGTCCTGGTTTTTTGGCTTTTTTAGCTTTTACCATAGCGGTTACCGCCGGGGTACTTTGGGAAATACTTGAATTTACATCAGATGTCCTGTTTAAAACCGCCCATCAAAAATGGAATTTGCCGGATACGGAAATAATGATTGGCAAACCATATCAGGGTAGCGGATTGCGAGATACTATGTCTGATCTGATAGTTAACGGTTTTGGCGCTTTCTTTACTTCACTGTTCTGTTATTTCCTTTACAAAAAAGAGACAAAAGAAAATTTAATTCTTTAATTTTGATATTTAATTTAATAAATTATGAACACACTTTTTTTAATTGTTCTTTCGTGTCTAGCCATTACTCTTTGTGTTTGGATAGCTCTCTTTTTACTTTATCTAAAAAAAGAAACCTTAAATAAAATAACTCTTTTTTTAGTAGCTCTTTCCGCCGGTGCGCTTATTGGCGGGGCTTTTTTACATCTTTTACCCGAAGCCGCCCACGAGCTCGATGCTGAGTTAATTTTTTTGATCACCCTTTTATCTTTTGTTTTCTTTTTTCTTTTGGAAAAAACCCTATTTTGGCGTCACTGTCATAAAGGAGAATGCCCGGTCCACACTTTTGGTTATATGAATCTAGTTGGAGATTCTTTACATAACTTTATTGACGGCTTGGTAATTGCCAGTACTTTTCTGATAGACATTCGTTTGGGTTTGGTTACTGCTGCCATCATTGCCCTGCATGAAATACCGCAGGAAATTGGTGATTTTGGCGTATTGCTTCATGCAGGTTTTGAAAAAAGAAAAGCCCTGCTTGTGAATTTTCTAGTAGCCTTAACCGTGCTTTTGGGTGGAATAGTGGGTTATTTTGTTTCTTTTAAACTAGAAAATATTATTCCTTATCTTCTGCCTTTCGCCGCCGGGGGTTTTATCTATATTGCCTCTTCGGATTTGATGCCGGAAATTCGCAAAGAAACAAATCTCAAAAAATCCATGCTTTCTTTTGTTGTTTTTATTTTTGGTGTAATATTAATGTACACCGCTACTTTATTTGAACACTAAACATATGGAAGATCTGCAATTAGGTATTTATCAACATTTTAAAGGTAATTTATACGAAGTTATCGCTGTCGGTAAAGACAGTGATACTCTGGAAGACCTGGTAGTTTATAAAGCGCTTTACGATTCCGCGGAATTTGGCAAAAATGCCATTTGGATAAGGCCAAAAGAAAAATTTTGCGAGGAAATAATAGTTGACGGCAAAAAAATTCCAAGGTTTAAATTTGTAAAATAATTTTTAAAAAACACCCTTTAGGGTGTTTTTCCTTATTATTTACAAACTTACCGGCTTACTAGCTTACCAGCTTATCTGCTTTTAATTTTTTCCATCCACAATCTTTGTGCCGCACAAACAGCCACTGCCAAGGCATCGGCAGCATCATCGGATTTGATTTTTTGTTTTAACCCCAAAACAGTAGCAGTCATTTTTTGTATCTGTTTTTTTTCCGCTTTGCCATAGCCGGTAATCGCTTGTTTTACTTGCAAAGGAGTAAACTCATAAATTTCCATTTTATTTTCAATCCCGGCAAGCAGTATCGCTCCTCTGGCTTGCCCAACATCCATCGCGGTTTTGGCATTTTTGAAAAAAAATAATTTTTCCACTCCCATAACTTCTGGTTTGTATTTTTTACTAAGAGCATCAACTTTTTCTTTAATTTCCATCAAACGACAAACAAAAGATTTCTTTGAATCAGTATTTAGACAACCATAAACAAGCGCTTTCCATTGACCACTTTGTTTTTTTTCTATTACTCCATAGCCCATCCGGCCGTAACCGGGATCAATGCCGAGTATTCTCATAACTTTTTATTTGCTGTTTATTTTTATACTTTTTCAAAAATTATTCTATCTTTTGTGTTTTTGTATCCTGTAGCATGTATTAAGTATTATGTATGTGACAAGACCGCATAATACATTCTACACAGTTTACTTCGCGTTCGTAAAATAATCCTCCACATCTTCTCTTTCTTCCAATTCACCAAATAAATTTTGTAACTTATCAACATTTTCTTCCGGTATTTCCACTTTTTCTTTAGCTACCCATTCGATACCAGACTTATTCGGCTCAATATTCATTTCTTTTATTTTACCTAGAACTTTTTGTAAATCTTCTATTTTGGTCAGTACTTCTATTTCATCTTCCTCAACTTTAATATCTTGCGCACCAACTTCTATCAAACTCATTTCAAAATCATCTTGAGAAATATTTTTGTTTTTTAACTCTTCTGCTGTTAGTCTTATAACCCCGAGTTGTTCGAACATCCAAGCTACACTACCCGGGCCGGCCATACTACCACCGCTTTTGGTTAAAATGTGTTTAATTTCCGAAACAGTGCGGTTTTTGTTATCTGTAACCGCTTTGATAAGCACAGCCACTCCGCCAGGACCAAAGGCTTCATAAAGCGCTTCTTCTAAAACGATTCCGTCATTGAGTTCTCCCGTTCCTTTTTTAATCGCTTTATCAATATTATCTTTTGGCATACTCACACTTTTGGCTTTATCTATCGCAATCCGAAGAGAAAAGTTTTTATCCGGATCTCCGCCACCTTTAGCGGCAATGGTAATTAATTTTGAATATTTGGAAAACATAGCACTACGCAGTGCATCTTGTTTGCCTTTTCGACCTTGAATATTGTGCCACTTAGAATGCCCTGACATAGAATTAAGAAAAAATTTGATTACAAAGACTAAAATTGGATTAGCATGTCTCGCCCCGTAGCGAATGAGCTTTGGCGAATTCTGCTACCGGGGTGCCATTTACTGTGACCGGACATAAAAACATTAAATAAAACTCTAAGCACTAATATCTAATCTCTAAACAATACCAAAACTTAAATATTAAAATTATAAGAGTTTAGATATTGGATATTAGATATTAAATATTGTTTAGAATTTAGAGCTTAGGACTTAGGATTTAACTATCTTTATTTTACCAACAAAACATAAAAAAATCAACTAAAAAAGAGCGTTTTAAATGCTCTTTTTTAGGCTTGATTAAGCGAAAATTACTTTTTAAACCCTGTTCCCGCCGGAATGAGGCGGCCGATGATAACATTCTCTTTAAGACCTTCCAAATAATCGATTTTGCCGGTAATCGCAGTGTTTATAAGCACACGTGCTGTTTCTTGAAACGATGCAGCGGAAAGGAAGCTTTGGGTAGAGAGGGAAACACGGGTAATCCCCAGTAATAACTCACGAGTAACAGCCTCTTTACCACCCTCTTTTTTAGCTTGATTATTGCAAAATTCCAAGTGAGCTTTTTCTACCACTTCTCCGGGTAATAATTCAGTATCTCCGGCATCCTCTACATAAACGCGACTAAACATTTGACGAATAATAACTTCCATGTGTTTATCGTTAACTTTTTGACCTTGAGAAGAATAGATATTTTGAACTTCTTCCAAAATATATTTTTGAACTGCCGGACGACCGCGAAGTTCAAACAATTCTTGCAAGTTGATGGAGCCGTCGGTTAATTGATCACCCTTTTTAATCTCGTCGCCGGTTTTTACAAAAACTTTATAACCAAGCGGTACGATATATTCACGAACTCGCGGACCATTATAAGAAAGACGAATTTTGTTTTTCTCAATTTTTACTTGACCGCCATATTTGGCTTTTATTTCTTCCCCGGATGCTCCACGTACCAACAAAACAGTATCTTGTTCTACAATTTCATCGTTTTTTACCATTACTTCATCTTCGCTACCAACGCTGATTTTCATTTCATCCATTCCTTCAAAATGAACTTTGATTATTTTTTGTCCGCGACGCCCTTCAAATATTTTCTTTCCTGTGGCGGAAGTAATAATTTTACCATCTGCATCTTCTATTTCCACTTTACCTTCCACATCAGTCAAAAGTGCCTGGTGTTTAGGACTGCGTACCTCAAAGATTTCTTCAATACGAGGCAAACCTTGAATAATATCACTACCTGCCACACCACCGGTATGGAACGTACGAAGCGTCAACTGGGTACCTGGCTCACCGATAGACTGTGCAGCGATAATACCGACAGAAGCGCCGAGCTCCGCTGGTTTATTATAAGCCAAATCATAACCATAGCATTTCTGACAAACTCCTTTTGGACATTTACATTTGAAAACAGAGCGCACATGGATAGATTCAACTTTATTTTTATCAATTTCACGAGCCGCTTTTTCATCAATAACTTCTCCAGCTTTTACAATCACTTTATTGCCCGCTTTTACATCTTCTACAACATAACGACCAACAACTCTGTCTGCCAATTTCTCACCCATCTCTGCTGATTGAGCTGTTGTAAACACTTCCCCTTCTTTGGCACCACAGTCTTCTTCTAATACTACCACATCTTGTGCTACGTCTACCAAACGACGAGTTAAATAACCGGCACCGGCAGTACGCAAAGCAGTATCGGATAACCCTTTTCTAGTACCGTGGGAAGAAATAAAAAATTCCAAAGAATCAAAACCTTCTTTGAAGTTACCTTTAACCGGAAGTTCAATAATATCACCGGATGGAGATGCTACTAAGCCTTTCATACCGATAACCTGACCAAGCTGACCCCAAGAACCGCGAGCACCGGATTCAATCATCGCATAAACAGGACCTGTTTTGTTCAAAGCTTCTCTGACATTAGTAGAGATTATTTTATCTTTTACCTCTGTCCAAATTTCCAAAATCTTAGCATGTTTTTCACCTTGAGTAAGGAGACCTTCATTGCGCAGCCCTTCAACTTCTTGAACTTTTACATCGCACTCCTTAATCAAAGCGGTCTTGGCTTCAATTTTTGGAAAATCATTCATACTCAAAGAATACCCTGATTTGGTACCATATTTGAAACCAAGATTTTTCAAATCATCCAAAAATGCTGCGGTTTTTTCCTGGCCGTAAATTTCCAAATAAGAAGAAATGATATTACCAAGTTTTTTGACAGTAATTACATCGTTTACAAAAGAAATTTCCTCGGGTAATACCTGATTAAAAATAATACGACCGATTGAAGTTTCAATGCGCGGATTAGTGTCTTTGGGGAATTTGCTCAAATCCGTAAAACGCACCCTGATTTTTTCATGCAAAGTAATAATACGAGATTTATAAGCAAACAAAGCTTCTTTTTCCGAAGAAAAATATTTTATATCTTTTTCATCTTTTTCGCCGCGGAAATGTGTCAAATAGAAACAACCCAAGACGATGTCTTGTTTTGGGGTTACCACCGGTTGACCGGTAGCCGGTTTCAAGATATTCTTTTCCGCCGCCATCAAATTGTCCGCTTCCCAGCGAGCTTCCACGGTAAGCGGTAAATGTACCGCCATTTGGTCACCGTCAAAATCAGCATTAAACGCGGTACAAACCAACGGATGCACTTGAATGGCACTACCTTCGATAAGTCGCGGATGAAAAGCTTGAATACCCAAACGATGCAAAGTCGGAGCGCGATTAAGAAGTACGCGAGTTTTCTTGGTAAGTTCTTCCAAAATATCCCAAACTTCATCACGCTCGCTTTCAATAAAACGATTGGCGGAACGGACATTGTGAGCCAATTCCATTTTAATGATTTCCGCCATGATAAATGGTTTGAAAAGTTCAAGCGCCATGCGTTTTGGCAAACCACATTCATCCAAATTCAAATTTGGACCAACGACGATAACCGAACGACCGGAATAATCCACACGTTTACCCAATAAGTTTTGACGAAAACGTCCTTGTTTACCTTTGAGAATATCGGCCAATGAACGCAATTGTCTTTTTTGACCAGTAGAAGCAGTAACAGTTTTAGCATGACGAGCATTGTTATCAATAAGTGCATCAACGGCTTCTTGTAACATTCGTTTTTCATTTCGACAAATAACTTCCGGAGCATTAAGTTCCAAAAGTCTTTCCAAACGATTGTTGCGATTGATAACACGACGATACAAATCATTCAAATCAGAAGTTGCAAAACGTCCGCCATCAAGCGCTACCATCGGACGAAGATCCGGAGGTACTACCGGCAAACATTTCATAATCATCCATTCCGGACGAATTTCGTTGGCAATTAAATTTTTCAATAATTTTTTACGACGAATTATTTTTTCCAATTTAGCGCCCTTGGCAGTTTGTTGTTCTTGAGTAAGAGATTTGTAAGTTTCTTCCAAATTAACGCGAGAAAGTAAGTTATAAACAGCTTCAGCCCCGATTTGAGCTTCAAACAAATGACCATAACGCAAAGAAAGTTCCTGATATCTTTGCTCGGAAACAATTCTCAAAACGGTCAGCTCTTTCAATTCTTTGTCAGCTTGTTGAAAATCGGTTTCCAATGCAGTCATTTTTCTATTACCTTCGGCTTGAATTTTTTCCAAAACTTCCGCACCTTGTTTTTCATCATTGGCTTTTTTGATAGCAGCCTCGGTTTCTTTTTCAATCTGTTTCTTTTTAGATTTATATTCTTGACGCAATAAATCAAAGGTTTGTTTTTTACCTTCTTCGTCAACATGCGTAATAACAAAAGAAGCAAAATAAACAACTTTTTCCAAAGCCTGCGGACTTAAATCCAAAACCAAACCGACTTTGCTCGGCACCGAGCGTAAAAACCAAATATGTGTCACCGGTGTAGATAGTTCGATATGCCCCATACGTTCACGACGAACAAGGGAAGTGGTAACTTCAACCCCGCATTTATCACAAACTATTCCTTTATAACGAATTTTTTTATACTTGCCGCAGTAACATTCCCAATCTTTGGTCGGGCCAAAAATTTCTTCGGCAAATAAACCGCCTTTTTCCGGTTTTTGGGTGCGGTAATTGATAGTCTCCGGTTTACGAACTTCACCGTGAGACCAGCCGCGAATAGCTTCCGGAGAAGCGATTTTCAGGCGAATAGCGTCAAAGTCGATTACATTGATGGTATTGCGAAACATATTATTAAGAGAAAGATTATTTTATTTAAATTATTCTTCTTTTTTAGTCGCATCAATCATGCCTTCAGGATTTTCTTCTTTGTTTTGAACAGCAGGAGGATTAAACAATGAAGTTTCTTCGACTTTTACAAATTCACCGTCTTTATTTTTGAGGAGTTCCACATCCAAGCCCAAGCCTTTCAATTCGCGTACCAATACATTGAACGATTCCGGAGTATTTACCGCTTTGATTTCTTCACCTTTAATAATGGCTTCATAAGCTTTACTGCGTCCTGGCACATCATCTGATTTGATAGTCAACATTTCTTGTAATAAATGTGCGGCGCCATAAGCTTCCAGCGCCCAAACCTCCATTTCCCCAAATCTTTGACCACCCGATTGAGCACGACCACCCAGAGGTTGTTGCGTTATCAAGCTGTAAGGGCCGATAGAACGTTGGTGTATTTTATCTTGAACCATATGGTTAAGTTTCAACATATAGTTGTAACCCACCGTAACTTTATTATCAAAAGCCTCACCTGTGCGACCATCATATAATACAGATTGACCGTCAACGGCAAATCCGTTTTTGATCAAAGCTTCGTGAATTTGATCCTCGGTAATACCGTTGAAAGGAGGGGTGGCCACTTTGACACCCATAGCATTGGCAGCCAAACCCATATGATTTTCCAAAATCTGTCCCAAGTTCATACGAGAGATAACACCCAATGGCGACAAAATAATATCTACCGGAGTTCCATCTTCCAAAAACGGCATATCTTCGGCCGGAACCACGCGAGAAATAACACCTTTATTACCGTGACGACCGGACATTTTATCACCAATTTGAATTTTACGCATATCAGCTACACGTACACGAACTCTTTTGATAACACCCGGCTCAAGCTTATCTCCGTTTTCTGCGGAAAATACCTTGATGTCAATAACTTTACCATGTTCACCATGCTCTAAATACAACGAGGAATCACGAACATCGCGGGCTTTTTCACCGAAAATTGCGCGAAGCAATCTTTCCTCAGCAGAGAGTTCGGTTTCGCCTTTTGGAGTAATCTTACCAACCAAAATATCACCGGACCTAACTTTAGCACCGATTCTTACAATACCTTCACTGTCTAAATTTTTTAATTTTTCTTCAGAAACATTCGGGATGTCGGCAGTCACAACTTCAGGCCCGAGTTTCGTTTCACGCACATCTACAAAATAATCTTCAATATGAATAGAAGTATACCTATCTTTTTTTACCAAACGATCGGAAATGATAACCGCATCTTCATAGTTATAACCGTCCCAAATCATATAAGCTACCAAAACATTTTGACCAAGTGACAATTCATTTTCACTGATCGAAGGGCCGTCAGTCAAAGGATCGCCTTTTTTAACTTTATCACCAACATTTACTACCGGATGTTGATTGATACAAGTAGCAGCATTGGATCTTTGAAATTTACGCAATGCATAATTTATTTTTTCATCTTTTTTTGTAGTTAATTCTATCTTATCTCCGGAAACAGCGGTAATCTCACCTTCTGTTTCAGCATAAAAAACATAGCCAGAGTTTTTTGCCGCATCTTTTTCCGTTCCCGAACCAACTAACGGCGGTTCCGGTTTGATACAAGGCACAGCTTGACGTTGCATGTTCGTACCCATCAAAGCGCGAGTGGCGTCATCATGTTCCAAAAACGGAATACAAGCGGTGGCAACAGAAATAATCTGCGCAGAAGAAACATCAATATAATCAATATTATTGGCTTCGGTAACTTGAGGCTTGCCATACACTCTGGCAGAAACCAATCCTTCTGTAAAATAGCCGTTTTCATCCACCTTGGTGGTTGCCGGAGCAGTAACCGCTTTTTCTTCTTTGAAGGAGTTTAATAAAACTATTTCATTGGTTACTCTGGGTTTTACCGGAACAATTTTTTCTTTACTTTTAGCAAGTTTAATCGCAATTTCTTTGGTTATCTTGGTTCCGTCTTTATAACCTTCCATTTCTCCGCGAAGAATTTCCCCTTCAGTCAAAGTCGGATCATTGGTTACTTCTTTGAGCACTTTACGATAAGGAGTTTCTATAAAACCAAATTCATTTACTCGCGCGAAACAAGAGAGGTGGTTTACCAAACCAATGTTTGGACCTTCCGGCGTGGCAATCGGACAAATACGCCCATAGTGGGTGTTGTGAACATCACGAACTTCAAAGCCGGCTCTGTCGCGAGACAAACCTCCAGGACCAAGAGCGGATAAACGACGTTTATGCTCAAGTTCGGATAAAGCGTTGGTTTGATCCATGAATTGAGAAAGTTGAGAGCTCATAAAAAACTCTTTCACCGCGGAAATAACCGGACGAGCATTAACCAATTTATTTGGCGTCAATTGTTCCGCCTCATAAGTACTCATACGATCACGAATAATACGTTCCATACGAGCCAAACCGACACGCAATCTGTTTTGTACCAATTCCCCAACCGCGCGAATACGACGATTACCAAGATGATCAATATCATCGGCTTCATCTTGAGTAACATTGAGACGAATAACTTCTTTTACCACCAAAGCTAATTTTTCCGGAGAAAAAACTCTGTTTTCTTTTTTACCATAATCTTCATAATTCAAATTCAAATCAAATTTGGTATCAAATTTATAAACACCGACCGGTGACAAATCATAGCGATCAAAATTAAAAAACATCGCATGAATCAAACTTTTGGCGTTATCGGCGGTAGCCAAATCACCCGGACGAATTTTTTTATAAACTTCTATCAAACCTTCATCCATGTTTTTGGCCAAATCTTTTTTCAAAGTATTTTCTATAAAATTGATGTTGGGATGAACATCTACATCTTTAAAAAGATCCAAAATTTGTTCATCTGTTTCATAACCAAAAGCGCGTAACAATGAAGTTACTGCCACTTTTCTTTTTCTATCTATTTTTACCCACAAAACATTATTTTGATCTGTTTCTATTTCAAGCCAAGCGCCGCGATTCGGGATAATCTTGGCTCCATAATAACGACGACCGCGCACATTTTCCGCGGAAAAATAAACACCGGCGCTTCTGATAAGTTGAGAAACCACAACTCTTTCAATGCCATTGATAACAAAAGTTCCGCGATTGGTCATCACCGGAAAATCTCCCAAATAAATTTCTTGAGTTTTATTGAGATTGGTTGTTTTATTTATCAGTCTAACTTGAACTCGCAACGGCGCTTCGTAAGTCATATCTCTATCACGACATGTCATCTCGTCAAATTTAGGTTCGTCCAAATAGTAATCTTCAAAATAAAGCTCTAGATTACGATCCGAAAAATCGGTAATCGGGGAAACTTCTTCAAAAAGTTCTTTTACTCCGAACTTCAAAAACCAGTCATAGGAATTTTTTTGAACTTCAATCAAATCCGGGAAAGGAACCGCATCTCGACTGGTGGTCAAATATTTGCGTTCCGGATCGATTTTTGGATTTCTCTTGTAAATAGGCATAAAAAATTTCTATAAATTTTTATTAATTAAATAATTTTTTAAAAAAGTTTTTTACAGACAACAAAAAACAGCCCTTTCTTTCGGGTTTACTAATTTTTTTATTTATTTTTCAACAAAAAGCAAGGTTAACATGAAATAAATTTTTACCTTGCGCGCAGCGTAAATTAAAAAAAATCTAGCCACGCATTTTTTGGCTAAAATTAGCCAAAAATTAAAAGATGATAACTTGATGGACTCATTATATAGGAAAAACTTGTTTTTGTCAAGCAAAAAATAGCTTTTAAGCTTTTGTCAAGAATCCCTAAAATTCGCCTAAAATTATACAAAAAAACACATTTTATACACAGTTTATCCACAGGGTAGTAAAAGCTACTGCTTTACTACCCTGCAGGCAGGAAATTTTCTTTTATTTATTTGGTTTTTTGACTAATTTAAGATAAAAAGTAATACTATTTTATATTTTTGCTTATTTTAGCCAAAAAACATACTTTTTTAGTCTGTTAATAAAATTTTGGCTAACTTTAAATAAAAAAATATTTTATCCCCAAGCCAAGTTGACTTTATTTATTTTGACTTTTAAAATATCCACTAATGATTTTGGAATTTTGTCTTTATCAAGCTGCGGATGAGCTGATGTCTCAACCGGATCTAAAACTTTAAAACAAACTCTCTCCTCCCTACAACAACTATTTTTATATTTTGTTCTAGGGAAGTTTTGAAGCAATGACCCGTAAGTTAAAACATGCATCTCGTCCCGCAGCTTAATATAGAGAAAAACCACCTAACCGGTGGTTTTTTATTTTTTAAAAAAGAAAGGTCCTCAAACATATTTTATCCCCTTTTATCAAGGTCGTTTATATGTTATAATAATAACATAATTTTATGGTGAAAAAACGAATAAGAGCTCAAGAAGAGTTTGATTTTAATCCAGAAATAAGCCGCGGACTACTGGCTTTGTTTTTGTTTGTATTAAGCGCTTTGGCCATATTGAGTTTTTTTAATTTAGCCGGAGTGGCGGGAAATTTTTTGGACTCTCTACTTTCTATAGGTTTTGGTTATGTCAAATATCTCTTTCCTTTAGTCATGATTTTTATCGGAATTTTGTTAGTAAAAAATTTTGAAGACGGTTTCAAATTACCAAAAATTTTAGGAGCACTTTTATTTTTTCTTTCTATAAATTCTTTTGTTCATTTACAAATAGAGCCCTCGGAAATGCTTACTCACGCCATGCAAGGATATGGCGGAGGACTTTACGGATTTTGGCTCTCTTGGATATTGGGTTCTTATGTCGGATATTGGGGTGGCATGGTAATAATTTTGGCTATCTTAGTTGTTTCATTGATTTTTATTTTAAACACTACTCTTTCTGATCTGGTTTTATTTGGACATAAACTTATAGGTTTACTATTTTCTCCTTTGACTCAACTTTTTTCCAATAAACCAAAACAAGAACAAATAAAATTTAGCATCAAAGGAATTCATGCAAAATTTGAAAAAGAAGATGAAGAAGATGACGATGAAGAAAATGATAAAAGTTTTGAAGATGCGGTTGAAGAAATGAAAGATAAGGAAAAAAGAGTTTTTGAGAGAAAAACTTTTGTGCCTGAAGGAGAGGAAAATGAAGAAATAAAAAAGCCGGAACCTGCAGAACCTAAATCTGAAATTATATTGAGTAAGCCTACTTCTAATTATAAATTTCCCGGTATTGATCTGTTGTATAGCAATAAAAGCAAACCCACTTCCGGTGATATCAAAAGTAACGCGGAAATTATCAAAGATACTTTTTTCAATTTTGGTATTGAAGTGGAAATGGGAGAAGTGCGTGTCGGACCGACTGTTACTCAATATTCCCTCAAGCCGGCCAAAGGTATCAAACTCACTCGCATCACTACTCTTAGTAATGATCTCTCACTTGCTTTGGCCGCACATCCGATAAGAATCGAAGCACCGATTCCGGGCAAAGCGCTTGTCGGCATCGAAGTTCCCAATCAAAAAGTGGCGATGGTGTCTTTGCGAGAAATTTTGGAAAGCCCGGAATACAAAACTCGCAAACACCACATGATGTTTGCTTTGGGTAAAGATGTCGGTGGTAAAGTTTGGTTTGCCGATTTACCAAAAATGCCTCACCTGCTTATTGCCGGTACTACCGGTTCCGGAAAAACAGTTTGTGTCAACACTTTGATTTTGAGTTTACTTTTTCAAAATTCACCGGAAACTTTACGCTTTATCATGGTTGACCCAAAACGCGTGGAATTGACTCTTTATAACGGTATTCCGCACCTACTAACTCCGGTTATAACCGATCCGGCCAAAACGGTTGCTGCTTTGAAATGGACCATTGGCGAAATGGAAAGACGTTTTGATGCCTTGGCTGCAGCCGGAAATAGAGACATAACTTCTTACAACCAAACTCACAAAGAAAAAATGCCATATATCGTTTTTGTAGTTGATGAATTGGCTGATTTGATGGCTATGGCCGCTTCCGAGGTTGAAGCCGGTATTATCCGTATCGCGCAAATGGCTCGCGCTGTCGGCATACATTTGGTAGTAGCTACCCAAAGACCGTCGGTTGATGTTATTACCGGCTTGATGAAAGCTAATATTCCGGCGCGCATCGCTTTTTCCGTTGCTTCATCAATTGACTCTCGCACAATTTTGGATTCTCCGGGAGCAGAAAAATTATTGGGCCGTGGTGATATGCTTTTCTTAACCGCCGAGCTTTCCAAACCTTTGCGTATTCAGGGAGCTTTTGTTTCTGAAGAAGAGATGAAGCGTGTGGTTTCTTTTGTAAAAACCGACACTGTTCCGCAATATGATGAGAGCATCATTGCCAAAAGCGGAAGTTTGGGCGGTACCTCTTCTATGTTTGGCGGGGGTAGCGACGATAGAGACGATCTTTTTAATGAAGCTCGCGCAGTGGTAGTTGAATCTGGAAAAGCCAGCGCTTCTTTACTTCAACGTCGTTTAAAAGTAGGATATGCCAGAGCAGCTCGTTTGCTTGATGAACTCGAAGAGGCGGGAATTGTAGGACCGGCTGATGGCGCTAAACCACGTGAAGTTTTTACCGAACATGTTATGCCTGAACCGGAAGAAGAACTTTCGTTTGCAAAACAAAGGATGGGTGCCGGCGGAACAGTTTTCACTCCACCAAAACCTTATGAACTTATTGTAAACGAGGAAGAAAATGAAGATGAAGAAAATGATAAAACATTAGAAGAAATAATTGAAGAACAAAATATAACCGAAGAAGAAGTAGAAAATGAAGATGACACGGAAGTTGAAGATGACTCTGATACTGAATTAAACTCTGATGTCGAGGAAATTATTGAGGAAGACGAAGAAAATACTGAAGAAAAAGAAACAGAACCGGTAGAAGAGGAAGAAGAAATTATTAAAAAAGATAAAAATACCGCCAAAAGTGGAAAAAAAGATGAATATATAAGTATTTTCTAAAATTGCTATGGCTGTTTTTTGTCACAAAAAATTGAATGCACCGGAATATTTAGGCGCTAAATTTAAAAAAACCAGAGAAGAACAAGGGTTAACTATTGAAGATTTGGGGAAAACTACCCATATTGAACAAAAATATTTAATAGCTATCGAAAAAGGAAAGTATCATCTTTTACCAAAAACCAAAGCTCATCGTTTTGCCTATATTCGAGAGTATTGCCAAGCTTTAAACTTGGATTGTGAAGAGTTTTTGAAACAGTTTAGAGAAGAAACTCGTCATGAAACTTTAAACACCGCGCCGACCACCAGTTATAAAAAGTTTTACCTGACCAGCGTTTCTATATTTTTGAGAAATGTTTTTGTTTTATTGCTGATTGTTGCCTTCTTGACTTATATCGGTTTTCAAATAAAAGGAATTTTAACTCCGCCAAAACTTATAGTTTTATCACCTATTGAAGGCCAATCCGTAAACGGTTTAACTATCATGATCCAAGGGGAAACAGAAAAAGAGTCTCGTTTAACGGTAAACGGAAAAGAAATTATGATTAATGAAAAAGGACAATTTGAATCTTTGATAGATCTCTCTGATGGTCTTAACACTATCGTAATTTCTGCTACCAAAAAACACGGAAAAACAACAACCGTTATCCGACATGTAGTAACAAAAAATAGTTTTTAATAAAATTAATTAATGTTTTAAAAAAATAAATAAATTTATGCCCAAAGCACAAATTTCCGAGGAGGTAAAAAATAAGCTCAAGGCTGCGGAAAGCGCCATTGATCAGATTAAAACAAAATTCGGCGACGGCGCTATTATGAAATTTGGCGAAGCCAAAA
>Ga0208040_1001374_pt1 | contig 24171 bp, 15 predicted proteins | sample AD_UKC083_MetaG_FD_184431 | JGI IMG/M metagenome (GOLD analysis project Ga0208040, IMG submission 184431) | Active sludge microbial communities of municipal wastewater-treating anaerobic digesters from USA - AD_UKC083_MetaG (SPAdes) (version 2) | ecosystem: Engineered > Bioreactor > Anaerobic >...
CATCAAAATCCCGGAAATCAAGGAAACTAAGCCATGGTTCGTTGACATCCTTATCTGTGCAACGCAGATTATAGTCTCCCCCGAACTGTTTATAAAATGCTTCTCCAAGCATTCCGCCGCAACCGGCAATGTATATCTTCTTTTCCATTTAACTTTAATATTATGATTATTATCTGTGCTTAATTACTCTGGCAGGAACTCCACCAACAATAGAATAATCAGGAACATCCTTATTCACAACACTCCCGGCAGCTATTACGCTGTTTTTGCCTACATTTACACCGTCAAGTATAACTGCCCTTGCCCCGACCCAAACACCATCCTCAATGGTAACACCCTGTCTTTTCTCTCCTTGTAAAACAACGGGCAAATGCGGATCATCAAAAATGTGATTTTCCGAAAAAACAGATACACCAGGCCCGAAAATAACATTACTACCAATGCTCACCTTTCCTCTCACCTGAATAAAACAATTTTGAGCAACACCAACATTATTGCCTATTTCAAGCCCTATGCCGAGTTTTCTTATAACGCCCGTGCATTCGATGATTGTATTTCTTCCAATCGAAACATTATCACCTAACCTTATACCCTCAAGTGATAATGCATTTATTTCAACATTGTCACCTATGGTCAATGTTTTTCCTGCCTTAATATTGTGTTTGAATCTGATTTTGCACCTCCTGCCTGCAAAAATCAAACCGTCTGATCTAATAAACAATTTAAGATAACATCCCCTGATTAGTTGAAATGCCTTTTCACTGAGTATAATAAGTATCTCACTTTTCTTAATAGACCTGTCAACAGAATAGTCATTTTTCCCAAGCTTCCTGATAATTTTGTCTAGAAATTTCATGCCAGAGACTTAAAGAGACTTATTAACTTTTCCAGATGCTTCTCTTTCGAAAAATTATCCTTCAACATCTTAAATCCATTCTCTCCCATTAGAGTTGTTTTCTTCCTGTCAGAAAATAACCTTTCTACTTTGTTGCGAAGATCCATGTGATCATTGTATCTGAATAGCAGCCCTGTTTCTTCGTTAGCTACAATTTCTCTGAAACTACCGATATCAGTAGCAATAACAGGCTTTTTAAATGCATAGCTCTCCAATATTGCATTTGGAAAGTTGTCATAACATGCTGAAGGTAAAATAGTAAAGCAACATTCCCTTAAATATTTCTCCATTTCGGGAAATTCCATCCTGCCAAGAAATGAAATCTTGTGATTCTTACCAGCAATCGATTCCTTTATTGACATTTCATAGCCAGACATTGAAAAGCCAATGATTTTTAATTCATAATCAGTACCCAAAAAAGCATCAATCAATGCTGCAATTCCTTTATCCGGGTCTATCCTGCCTATATAAAGGGCAAAGTCATTATACTTAACAGGAAGCATTTCCTTGGTGAAGTTGAAAAACGTTGGAATATGAAATATTTTACTCTCTTGAATACCATAAAGAACATGCTTTTTAATTGTAAAAGTGGCTGGAATTACAAAGGCATCAATTTTTTTTTCTATTTTCAACAATGCAAACAGTAGATAAGAAAGATATTTAAGAAGTGATAAAGATGTTGAATTGTGATAGCATTTATTCAAAACCAAATGAAATTTATTATTATTCAGGCACTTTTCACATATCATATGACTTTTATATAAATAAAAGACATTTGCGGCACATATTAATCCGAAATCGGATATTCGATATACAACTGGCACTTTATGCTTTTTAGCAGCATCAATAATGCTGAAAGATATTTTATTGCCCAAATAAATGATATAGATTATATCTGGCTTTATTTCCTTTATCAGGACGGAGAACTTCCTCTTTGCCTTAAAAGAATAAAACAAGCCCCCGAATAACTGGAATATATCCTTTATTCTCAGACTCTTATGCTCATCGTAGTATACTCCTTTCCCAGAACCAATTTTATCAAGGAAAAAAGATTCAAATTCTGATGCTTTATTTAAGCAATGCTTGATGGTAAATGGAACTACCATGTGTCCTTGTGACTCCAGTCCTTCTTTTATATTAAACATATATCGTTCGGGACCACCGGAGATAAAGTATCGGTGATTTACCAGAATAATTTTCAAGGACCTATTATTTGATAATACCATATATGGTGCTTTTAACCAGTTCTTACCTTGCTAATTGACGCTTAATTAATCTTTGTTATGTCTCGTAGAAGAATTAGATCCGTGAATTTTTTGAAATAAATCGTGTATCTCCTCTATTTTATCAGAATTCAAGATATGATTACGTTCAACATAGGATTTAGCCCTTTCCTTAAATGCAGAATTGGTTTCAAAATGACTTATTGCATGTATAAGCTTTTCCTTATCACCATGAGCAATCACTCCAAGATTTTCTCTTTCAATTATACTTCCAGGATCTACATAAAGGGACAATACCGGAATACCACATGCCCAAGCCTCGATAAAAACATTTGGGAAGCCTTCCATTGGTGATGTAGATATTAATGCAAGAGAATTGGCAATTTCATTTAAAGTCTGCCTATGGTTTAAACGACCAAGAAGTTTTACGTTTCTGCAAAGACTAATCTTAGCAAAAAACAATGCGCCCGTTTCATCCCGAGGTTGTCCGATGACCTTGAATGACTGCGAGGGAAGCTTCTTGACCAGATCATAAAACTCAGCAAAACCTTTACGTTTATTCAGAGAGCCAACATATACAAAGTACTTTTTATTTTCAGTAGAATCAGATGGTATCTCGTTCAAGTCTATTAAATTGGGGAATACAATATACTTGATTCCCTTCTTCTTAAGCAAATTTCCCTGATCATCATGTTGAACAAGTACATAGTCAGCTTTGTGTAATAAAAAAGGATATACAAACTCAGTGACTATTCCATTAAAAACTCCCCATAGGTTTTCCACCGTAGACGAATAAAAATGCCGCCATCTGCTGCCAAAATCAAGTATATCAAGATTTGAAGCCAACCCAAGGACAAATTTTGCCTTTACCTTCCTGGCAGCAAAATATGTGAGTATATGCCTGTATTCACGAATACGACAGTAGTAAATATCTGCTTTTACTTTAAGAAAACTTGAATAAAGTCCGGGAAGTCTGTGTGTAAAAGTTCTGATCATCCTGATTCCCTTGTAATACCCATCTACCGGAAGGACAGTTATTCCATCCTCCGTCACGAATTTTGTATGAGTATCAAGATCCAGAACTATAACCTCATGGCCTTTCCATGAGAGGGCTTTTGCCAGAAGAGCAATCTGCAATTCACCACCACCACCGGTTTTACCACGTAATGCATCAGCAACACTACCCCAAAAACAGATCCTCATGATATCCAGCTCTTAGCAGCTTCTGTCAGTGTAACAGAAGGTATACTATGTTCTACCATTTTTACAAAAAACTGCTCGAGCAGTTCATATAGTCTTTCAACAGAATCACTGTCAGGTCGGTATTTTGAACATCCAGGCATTAACTCACTTGAATGAAACATCATTACTATAAATGGAAGCTTAATAGTAATAGCCTCGTTAATCAGCTCTTCAAACAATTGCATATTCATATTCGGCGTTGGCCTTAACCATACAGGCTGGTCGGTGTAAAACAGTTTCCTTAAAATTCTCAGGAAAAGGTTATTATTTACATTTTTGAAATAGCTCCTCGCCATTTTGAAGTTTCGGTTAAAAGGAAACCGGGTGGGCAAAATTGTAATTGGGATTTCAAGTATTGCATCATTATTAAACTTTATTTGATGTGGAAAGGGTATGCTATCAATAAAGTCCGGTCCTCCATTTTTGCCTGGAACACCTTTCTGTGCAGCCCATGTGACAAAAGGAGTAACTGAAGAATCAACAGAATAACCATTTTTTATAAGAGACTTGGCCACTGAATCGTTAAAACCATACCTGCCTGAACGAAATGAAGTTGGCCGTTTGCCGAATGAAGTCTCTATCTGATTGGTTAGAGTTTGGATCTTTTGTTCCAACAAATCAAGGGGCAACTCAGATGCAAAAGCATGATTTACATCATTTTCTCTGTAACCCTCATGGTCAATAAAAGGCGGGGTACTCCATGAATGAAGATGTGCTCCTATCTCCGCCTTGTCGTCCCTGGAATATGTGGCCAAAATCTCTCTTGCAACTTTATCTTGTGCAACCTCAGTCGTAACCAGATAAGTTGGCTTTATTTCAAACTTTTCACATAAATTCTGAAATCGTGGAATATAAGTGATGTTTTCAACTGTCAGGTCTCTTCCATGATCCCACTGGTTGTCCCCCTCTGTATCGATTGTTATAATAACTCTCATAGATTATGCGTTCCCCACCCAAAGCTTATTCTTCATCCTTTTAATAACACTGAAAAAGCTGTGTATATTGTATCCAAAGGGAATAAGATTAATGTTCATTTTTTTTGCAAAAAAAGTATAATATCCTCCAAAACCCTTCTTAAATAAGTTAACATTATATATCTGATCATCCTTATCAGCAAAATGGTTATAGCCCCAAAAATCAAAATATCTCATTCGTTCCTCTTTTGCAATCTCAATAGCCCTGTATATAATAAGGTGAGTCATTGGCAAATCACGTTTTTCAGGATCTGAAGCACTTATTAAGTACCTTGCAGATATACCTTGTTTCACTATAATTGCACCCCCAACCACCGAATCATTTTTATCTTTAGCTAATAATAAGGTTCCCAAGTCATTATTACAAACATAATTGTAAATTCCAGTAATTTCCATTGTAGTATGACCATGTATCTTTCTGGCCTTTTGCATCTTATGGTAAATATCAGCAAAGGCTTGGACATCATCCGCTGTTTGTGCTTCTTCTATTCGTATTCCTGACCTCAATGCCTTTTTGATATCGCTTTTATGACCTTTTCTCATATTACGATATATGTCAGAAATACTAATCCCCAAATCTATTTCGAGTGTTGCTTTAGTATTCTCATTATTAAATATATACCTGATTCTATATAATTTATTTAAGGCATATTCTATATATTCACTATCATAGCCACTTTTCAAATAAAGTTGTATTCCCAAGTACCAGAATCTTCTTTTTTTGTAATGTTCAATTATTTCACAAAGCGACCTTAGCATTACGTCCCTGTCATCACAAACAGGACCAAACCATATCGTTGCAAAGCGTAATTTTTCATTTATCTGACAGAAACTTAAAATGGAATTTTCATGTTCGAGATAAAAATACATTATCTTCTGCTTGTTCAACAGGGCAGGAAACCCAACCGATTGCTCAATTGCACAATACTTACTAGACCTGCAAAAACTAGTAATTTGACCTACTTCCTGCTCGCTTAATCTTTCTTTAAATATGGCATTCATCCCCTGTTAAACTCATAATTATGACAAAAAATCCAATATCCGTTTCGCCTGATAATTGTAATTAAAGAAAGTCTTGGTCAACTCTTTCCCTTTTTCCCCCACTTTTTTTGCAGAATAATAATTATCAAGAACATAAGTAATCTTATCTGCAAAATCTTCAGGACTATCAGGTTCTGCCAAATAAGCATTTACCCCATCCATAAGGAAAAGCGGTATCTCCCCAACTTTTGTTGCCACAACCGGCTGACCTGTAGCAAGATATTCTGTTAGTTTTGAGGGGAAACCAGCATCAGCAATCATACTACGCGGACGAGCAAGTGCAAGTACATCTGCATTACATAAATAGGGAGGAATTTCATTTCTGGGTATTTTACCAATAAAGAGCACCTTTTCTTCAATCCTTAAGTCTGATACAAGTTTTCTTAGGTAGATTTCGTCTTCAGGTGTATCTGCCTTCCCTATCAGGAGCAGATGAATGCCAGGAAACCTCATTGCAACTTTCGCAAAGCTCATTATCAGGATATCTACTCCGTCCTTCTGCATTGTCAGACTGCCACAATAACAAACATATTTGTAACCAACAGGCTTGGGATAAGTCCGTTCAAATCTTCTAAAATCCACTGTACTGGGAACTTTGAATAACTTTTTTTTATTGGCTCCGTAATTAATATATAAATCAATGAGATAATCAGATATACAAAAAATATAATTTGAAAAAATGATTTCAGATATAACACGATAATACCCAAAGATTTTTTTACTTATCCTGTTTTTATATATTTTCAATGGATGTTCACTTCTTTCCAGTATAAGTTTTGATTTATAAACCAATGACAACAGAAATGCAAATTTCTGAGTGAAAAGTGATTTTGTATAACAATGAATCGCAAGTAATCTTTTGTATGTAACAATATCCCTAATAATGGCGAATGTTATGAAACATTTTCGTATGCTTTGCCATCTGCGGGCCCAGAATGTTAACCCTCCTTGTGACTTACTATATGGATGATAGTACCTTATCCGGTCTTTCTCGCCATAATAAATGGCTTTCTTATCATTCCGGAAACAGATAATCACCACATCTAATCCATGCTCAATAAATCCATGCGCATATGCATATACCCGATTAGTTGAGGCGTCTCCCTCGGGAAAAGTAAATGCATCTCCTAAAATCAAGTAAACCACGTTAGTACGATTCCATTAATGATAAGAAACTTATGATCAAATATTTCTTCCAACCCTCGAACCAAAAAATAAATAAAATAAACAACCGATTATAAATCAGATAAACTTTGTCCTCAACTTATAATGTTCGTAAAAAATCAACTATTCTATTTGCCTGAAAATTGTAGTTGAATACAGTGCCGGTCAATTGCTTACCCTTTTCAGCCACTTCTAAGGCATAATTATAATTACTCATGACATATTCAATTTTGTTTGCGAGTTCTTCAGAATTTCCAGCTTCCACTATAAAAGAGTTTTCACCATCAACAAGATAATCAGAAATTTCTCCAACATTCACTGTGATAACGGGCCTGCCCGTCGCCAAATACTCAGTTAACTTGGAAGGGAAAGAGGCTTTGGATTCAAGGTCTTTGCTTCTTGCCATTACCAGGATATGGGAATGCACTATGAATCTGATTATTTCTTCCCTTTTTAACGAATCAAGAACTATTACCCTGGATGTAATCTTGAGTTCTGAAATCAATTGATCAATTTGATACTTTTCACTTTTTGTGCAAAAACCACCAAGAACAAGGTTGAGGTTTGGATAGTTCTTATAAATAATAGCAAAAGCCCTTATCAAATAATCAATACTATCTCTGTTGAAAGTTAATCCACCAAAGTAACCGATATATGGAAAATTGTACGGAGGACCATCATTTGAAAAAAAACGTGATGGGTCTACCGTACTCGGCACAAGAAATAATCCACTCTTAGTAAACCCCTGTTTCTTAAAAAACTCTATAAGATATCTTGATATACAAAAAATGTAATCTGAAAGTTGTATTTCAGTTTTCATTTTAAGCCAACCGACAGCTTTTTTAAATATATTCTGTTGATATTGACCCAAAGGATGTTCACTGCACTCCTTTATTATTCTGAACTTATAAAATCTTGACAGGCACCAGGCAAAAAAGTGCGTTGAAAAAAGCATGGTGTAGACTAGCATATCAGATATTTTATCGTCCTTGTTAATTTTTTTAAGCAATGCAATTGCTCTGAAAAATTTCTTGGCTTTTACAACCCTGCGTATAACAAAGGATTTGCTTCTGGCTGTTTGACCAAAAGGATGATAAAATGGTATGCCATCCACTACATTATCTGAGACCTTCTTGAAATCATTTCTGAAACAGATAACATAAACATTAACTCCATTTTCACGCAATCCCTTTGCATAAGCATAAACACGATTGGTTGAGGCAAATCCATCAGGGAAAGTAAACGAATCTCCAAAAATCACAAATGACATAGCACTATATAATTATATCTTTTCTATATAACCTTTGTTTGCATTTGACTTTAAATAACCACCCACCTTAAAGCTGACAAATTGCGGCCTTTAAGAATGTAAAAGTCATATCTTTATTAATAACTGCCACATTCAAATAAATAGTATTTATGAAGAAAGATTATGTGTTGTATTTCATTTATACCTCATTCCCCATTCCAATAATAAGTCAAGAATTAATATATTGGCTTCGATTATTCATTCATTTCAATGACTGGGCTAAAAAAAACGAGTAATCGAATAGAGAGCATTGATCTCTTAAGAGGATTGGTGATGGTTCTTATGGCTCTTGATCATACAAGATACTTTTTTCATCAGGGCTCGGCTTTATATCTCCCTACTGACCTCGAAAAAACCAGTCTCTACTTATTCTTCACAAGGTTTATTACTCATTTTTGTGCCCCGGCTTTTGTTTTCCTGGCTGGCACATCTGCATATTTGAACGGAACCAGAAAGACAAAAAGTGAACTTTCAACATTTTTATTCACAAGAGGTGTTTGGCTAATAATTCTTGAATTGGTATTGAATAACTTCCTTTGGTCTTTTGATTTGGATTTTGAGTCTTTTCAATTACAGGTAATATGGGCAATAGGCTTTAGCATGATCTGCCTTTCCTTTGTCATTTTCCTCCCCCAAAAGGTCATCCTGGCAATTGGTATAATTATCGTGGCTGCTCACAATCTCCTGGACGGTATTACCATGGAAGGAAATGATCTCAAATCCATTATTTGGTATATTCTACATCAGGAAAAGGTTTTTTTTATTGGCAATACCAAGTTAATTCGTATTTCATATCCTGTGATACCATGGATTGGAGTAATAATGCTTGGATATTGTTACGGATCCCTCTATAAAAGAGAAGTTAATGTGACTCTGAGAAAAAAATGGCTTCTGGGAACAGGAATAAGTTTTATTGCACTATTTATTGTTTTACGTATAATTAATATTTATGGAGATCCAAATCCATGGGTACACTATAGTAATTTAAAATTAAATTTAATGTCATTCCTTAATGTTACAAAATACCCTGCTTCTCTGAATTTCCTGCTGATTACACTTGGTGCTTCATTACTGATTCTGGCCGGAACAGAGAATATTAAAAACAGATTCTTTAATTTTCTAATTGTATTTGGCAGGGTTCCTCTGTTTTATTATTTCATTCATATATTCATCCTGCATTGCCTGGCAGTAATCATCGGTGGAAATTGGTTGGAGTTTTTGTTTAAACAGCAGCCATTTAAGAGTGTTCCTCTGGGAACATATGAATTAAATCTATGGATTATCTACCTGGTCTGGATTATCCTGGTCTTTGCTATGTATCCAATAAGCAAATGGTATATGAACTATAAAGCCACACATCGGGACAAGTGGTGGCTAAGCTATCTTTAAGCAAACTATGATTTTAATATGGCTATATTCTGCCGTCTCAAATCAATAATTTCCCGGGATGGGGGGGGTGCTATCCTCGCTCAAAAGTTCGTACATGTTGCACATCAACACAACCCTGAAAGCAAGAAGATTACTGTCAATACTCGGCAAAAGTACTTTACTTCTTACAGCCTCTCTTATAAATGAAGGTATCATCTTCTTGATTAATACCTTTAAGGTTGAATGTCCTTGATTTCCGGGCACAGTTTTTATCTTGTTTTGTAGCCCTCCATTAATAAAATCAAGAAATGTTGAAGGAAATATCTTAAGCGCTACCTGAGATGACAATTTGTTTTTCATATACATTACAATTTGCTCATCCTTAAGCAGATCTTGCAGAGGGGCACTCGAGGCCGATTTTGCATATTCAATCTTTGGGCACATTGAATCGACTATCTCCTTAAAAAGAGTTTTTCCAGTACGTAAATGATCTGGCAATTGCCTTACCACTTGAAGCACTTCTCTTGTTAAAAGTGGATTGATTTGCTCAACGTAGGCTAGTTTTAAATCTGAAAGAGGTGAAAACCCTATTGGCAAAGTATAAGAATGAAACAGTCTGTCACGCCATGTACTAAGAGATTCATTCTTATTTTGACGCATCTCCTCCGGCAGCTTTTGATCCGGAAATCCATACTTTTTATAGTCTTTCAGGTTCTGAAGATCAGAACATAATATACAACTCTGATTATTCCTTACAGCCAATGAAGAATTATAATGTTTGCATCCAAAGCCTTCATCACCTCTAATTATACCTTCAATCCCATCTTCGCTAATGTCTTTCCACATTTTGAAACCATCAAGATAGTCAGAGATATTATCGATCTGGCCCTCCCCCAATTTTACAAACCTGTCAATAATCGTTTCAATTGAATCATTAGTTATATCATTTATATAGTATTTATTCCTTACTGACAACCGTTCAGCTAATTCTCCGGCAACACTTGCATCATTGCCTTTAACTGATGCTGAAGCCTTTAGGCCCCATGTTATCGTTTGAATATCTTTATATGCAGAATTGATGGTCAGAAGTATGCATAATATCCCCCTGCTGTCATATCCGCCAGATAATGGCAAGGCCCATTTTGAAAGATCAAGGTTCAGGCCTTTAAATGATAACATCAGAGATTTCAGAAGTAATTCTTTATGTTCATCTTTGGTTCTTTTTACTTCCTTAAATTCAATTAGCCTGGATGAAACCCTTACTTCCCACTTTTTCTTGTCCAGGATAACGGATGAATCAGGGCTAAGTTGTTTAATCCTTTTGTCCCAGGAGAAACCAGGTCCTAATGTGCCTGTCGATAACATCCAGGGAATAACATTTTCATTAAAAGAAAAGCTACCAAGAAGCATTATAATTGCACGCTGAGATGTGGCAGCAATGAATACTTTGCTATCCATATAATACCAAATCTTCCTGGATGCCACAGGGTCAGACACTATCTCACAGTATTCATTGCCATTACGAAACAACGCGTAGGAGCCATCAGGAAAATCCCGAAGGGGAATCATCCAATTCTTGTCATTATTGACAATGTATCCCATCAAAAATGACTGATCTTTGTATTGAATCGTACTATTGGGATTTATTATTCCATATCCTACCTCTCCGTCAATCAATATTTTCGGATCCGATGGTGCAATATTATCAGGAGACAATTTTTTACACACTTCTTTCAGTCTCTGATCCATTGATTTGGGCAGAGTTTCTCTGGAACAAATGAATACACATTTAGCCATTTGTTGTTATTTACTTGTAAAGAAAACCAGCTTTTCTTGACTTGGATAAAATGCCAATTGTTTTATTATGATTTGGTCCGTTAAACATGCCATACATCCAGAAACCCATAATAAGGGGCGACAAAACGATACTATAACTTATTGATATAAAAAGTATTACAATAAAAAGAAGTCCCCCGCCCCTATAATTAAACCATTTTGCCAAAGCAATAGAAGTCTTTAATGATACCAATGTAAAAAACAGGAAGCCAACCATACCAAATTGTGATAATATGTATCCTATACCAGTAATCTTTGAAACATTGGCTCCGATCTTATAAGTCCAGCTTTCTTCATCTTGGCCTCCAAGTCCCAGTATAGGATTGTCTTTAAAATCTCTGAATGCAATCGCAAATGAAGCAAAACGTTGAGGGTTAATCGATGTTTCCCTGCCTATACTGGCTTCAACAATTGAGTTTATATCACTGGTTTCTTTAATCAGGCTGACAATCTTGTCTTTCATGAATGGTAATGCAAAAACAAACACAAGAGCTGCGACAATTAAAGGCAGAAGTATTATTACTATATTCAGGTTCTTGTTTAGAAAATAAAAACCCAGGATTACTAATAGAATTACATAACCTGTTGTTGACTGTGTTGTAATCAATGCAAATAATAGTACCCAAAACCTTAGTTTACTATTTTGGGCACTATTTGAAATAAACAAGTTCGAGAAGATTGCCAGGCAGAGGTATACGGCAAATCCGCCTGGCTCCCATGCAAATCCGCAATTTCGTGGAGGCAGAAAATCAAATCTGTAGGATGAAGAACTGGGTTGTACTGAATATACAATAATGTTTAATCCATTCTCTGACACGTTTGAGAAATCATCGATAGAAGAAATTTTACCCAATACATTATACAGGACATCCCCACCTAATATAAATTGAATTGCCCATAGTGTTAAACCTATTATAGCAGAATAGAAAATAATTACCTCATAAAGATAGAAGAAGTCACCCTTGAGTCCTTTAATCGTAACATAAGCTACAAAAAAAATAAGAAAATAATTCAAAAAGAATCTGGGCCTGAGATCTCCGTACTTTATCGTAATTGCAAAAAAATAAATTAAAAAGCAAACTATGAGTAAGTAGAATTGCCAGTTAAAAGGAACTCTTCTTTTTATCATTAAAAAGAATGCTAAAACAACAGGTATTAAAAACCAAATCGGATTTCCCAGGTTAGAGCCTGCAGCAACAAATCTATTGGCATGCCCTGAATAAACAATTAAAACAGATAAATAAAAGAATTCGAAAAATGACTCTCGCTTTTGAGCAATGAGAGGTGCACTATTACAGACAACACTTTTCTCAGTCATAGACTTGTATTAGATGAGGAAAACCCAATATCAGGCATCTGTGTTTGACAATTTACATTTTTTTTGATTACCGCTAATTCATTTACACCTATTTAAATAAATGTTAAAGCGCATTACTGTTCATTCTTCTTTAAGTCCCTTACTAGTTTTTTATAGTACCAGTACATAAAAATAACATAAATGAAACCAGAAAACAATTGAGCATATGCAGCACCTGTTTCACCAAATTTGGGAATAAGACCGAAATTTAAGGCCATTAAACTAAATCCTACCACAAACGCAGTATTCCTTAATGCTTTACCTTTACCATGAGATCCAAGGAACCTATTTATCAAATCAGCGAAGCCGCTTAAGATAACTCCAAAACTCACAATATAAGTAAGCGAAATTACAGGTTTAAAATCAGGTCCGTATAAATATGTAATAAAAGGCTGTACCAATAGAAATGTTAAAACCAAAGCTGAAATACTTAATCCTACTGTAACAAGAAGCAGCTTTTTAGGGATGCTTGTTCGTGTAGAAAAATCTTTATAGTGAGTTGTAGCAACAACGTTTGGAATCAACCCTAAAGGAGCAACGATTGTTAATGCCAACGAAAAGAATCCGACACCACTGTTATTTGTCGCAAAGTAACTTATTAATACACTCGTTAATTGAGAAAAGCCTGTCGATGACAGACTACCTACATATACATTAAACCCAAAAGTTTTATTATAATGAACAATCTCCTTAATTCTTTCTCTCAAGTTTTTAAAGGAAACTTGTATCTTAGAAATAATATATAGATAAACTACAATGTTAGTGAAAAGATAGAATATGCTTAAAATGAACAATCTGTTGCCATCTTTATTGAAAAGAAAAAAATAAACAATCAGTACAGCCGCAAAGAATCCAAGTCTTGGAAACAACCTTGATTTTGCCAGTAATTCAATTCTGTTATCTGCCTGGAATAAAACCTCAAAATAACTCACTAATAAAAAAACCCATGAAAATGGAATATAGAATAAAAAGATACCTTGTATTCCTTTCTCCTTAATATTTGGATCAAAAAATGCATACAATAAAACTGCAACTGACATAAGAATAAACAGAATCCCAAGGATTACTAGTTCGGCACCATAATATTCTCTGGCTTTCTGAAGATTGTTGTTTAAAACAAGTGCTCTGTTACCAGCCTGAAAAAAACCAAAATTGAAGACTACAACTGCCAGAGCAAAGAAATTCTGTAAAAACTTAAAGTCGCCATAGGCTAATGGTCCCAGATATCTGGTAATAATCATGCTTGAAATAATAGACAATGGAATGCCTATAATATTGACGGTATATAACGACAATACCTGTCTTAGTCTTTGATTATTCTTGTACCTTTGAATTAAAGTATTGACCACTGGCCTTTTACATTATATTTTTACAATCATGAAATAACCTTTCACCAACAAATCAGTTGCATCGCGTTAACCTGAAGATCAGTCTGAAAAATAACAGAATAAATGGTTTAATTCTTTCTCAGGCAACACGGTCAGGTACTTTCTTCGTACCGGAAGTAATTGATGTTTCATGCTTTTTACGTCATGTTAATAAACTACAAATCCCATATTTTATTTTCTCGAGATGATATGCAGAAAATGTGACCCGATTATGTTAATTGATAATTAGACTGATAAAGTTCTGTGAGATTTTTTCAGTCCATTCTTTTGACAAAAAGTGTAACATAAAATATTGTTCGTCGTTAAAGTTTGTATATTAGTCAAGTTTAAATATACATTCGTCAAAGCATTTATGAAGAATTTTCTGATTCTGACATGCCTTGCTTTTAGTATGTCAATAAGTGGAGCAAAGTATTATATTGCGCCCCATGGTGATGACGCTGCTGGCAATGGTTCCTTAAACTTCCCATATTTCTCCTTGGAAAAGGCATGGGATTCTGTATCAGCAGGGGATACAATATATATGAGAGGTGGGCTTTATGAGTATGCTACCAGACAAGACTTAATAGGAAAGAATGGCAAATTGGGATATATGATCAATATCTGGGCTTTTCCGGAAGAATTACCAATTATCACAAAGAGTAATGAATTTGACTTGGCTGGACAAACTCACTTAATCTATATTGATGCGGATTACTTAAATATGAGAGGTTTAGAGATTTCCTATTTTCAACAAAAGCCTGGAATAAAGGCAGCATCAGCCTTGTTTTGTTTTACCAGTAATTCAGTATTTGAAAATATAAACTATCATCATAATGGATTAGGAATGTTTATCAGGGGAAACTCGTCAAATAACCTAATACTAAATTGTGACTTTCACAATAATTATGATCCTTATGATGACCAACCATATTGTCATGCAGACGGTTTGGATCTAGCAGAAATGCCATCCGGAACAATCAATACAATTAAAGGGTGCCGATTTTTTGAAAATGCCGATGACGGACTAGATTTGTGGAATAACGATGGTAAAGTAATAATTGAAAACTGTTGGGCATGGGGAAATGGATACCAGGAAGACCGAATAACTACAGGCGGAGACGGTTGTGGATTTAAATTAGGGATGACCTCTTTATCTGATTATTCTGAATATAAAAGGATCATGACAAATTGTATAGCTGCTTCAAACAGAACTTATGGTATCAGTCAAAATAATGCCTTTTGCAAATTTTTTATTTGTAACAATACCTTTTTTGAGAATAAAGTATCGGGCTTGTATTTCTCGCCAAAATGGGGTGATGCAGCTCATTTGATCAAAAATAATATATCCTATAAAAACACTGTTGACGCCGCGATCAAAATTAGTAATCCAATTGTTGATCATAACAGCTGGCAATTATTTCCGACAATGTCTGATGACTACTTCATTAGTATTGATATTTCTCAGTTAGCAAAACCAAGAAATGTAGACGGAAGTCTTCCTGAAATAGATTTTATGAAGCCAAAACCAGACTGCGATTTAATTGACGCTGGAATCGATGTTGGACTTCCTTATTGGGGCAATGCACCTGATTTAGGAGCCTTTGAAACAATTACAGGCACATATCACATCAATAAGCCTCCCGTTGTCTCCATTGCTTTCTCTGCCAAGGGATCTTCCTTTACAGCCCCGGCTACAGTAGAAGTAAATATAGAAGCATCTGATCCTGATGGAACTATAAGTAAGGTGGAATTATACAACGGATCAAAGAAAATTGCAGAATCCACAACCGCACCTTATTCTTTCACTATCAAAGATCTACCTGCAGGATCATATTTCTTGCGTGCAATTGCCATAGATGATATGAATGCCTCTTCAGTCTCATCCACCCTTGAAGTTACAGTTGTTGCCTTCAATCAGAAAGGTGAGCATTTCAACCTCTACCCCAATCCCAATGACGGCCGCTTTACAGTGGATTTCTCTTCGCTGGTTGAAGCAAAATCTTTTATGCTTACTGTAGTTGACCTTATCGGAAATACTGTATTTCAGGAGCAGATATCATCAGATGAGTCAACCAGACAATTTGACCTGTCGCATCTTAACAGCGGCATCTACATACTGATAATCGCAGCAGGTCAAATCCTCCTTACCCAAAAACTGATTCTGAACTGACCACCTTAGTTAAGAATTATTATTTTTTTAAGATATCGTTCAAGGCCTGCTGCCTCAAGAGTTATCGTATACAACCCTGAGACCATGTGGGCAGGCAGTTCCACAGGATTAAGCCCATTATAGACTGCCTGTGAAAATACAAACCTCCCCAGAGAATCGTAAATCTTAGCAATTGCATATTGCCGGTCAGGATCAGTCAGTAAAATGTAAAACATATCAATAACAGGATTGGGGAAAACAATAGTCTTATTTGCAGGCCATTCCTCCTCCTCTTCCTCATCAGAGGCAGAATAAACCCTGGCACCAACCTGCCAGACTCCGTTCTGAAGAGCCGTCTTTGGCGCAGACCTGTTCCATACTGCATCTACCGCAAGCCCTTCATTGAATGTTTCACCCAAATCCAATCCATAATCAAGCCGCGTTTCCGGCACAAATGAGATAAGATCATGAAAACCAGGATTAATCACAACAGAATGCAAATCATACCCCATAGCCTGCCACATTGCAAAAGTCTTTGTTTTTCCGTCTACCTGAAAGAGTGGATCTCCTGCCTCACACCAGTATACATTATAGTCGCATTCAAACCCTTCCAGGCATTCCTCATCATGGATGTTTATATTGAAAACCCTATTCCTGGTATAAAAAATATTATTGTACACCCTGGTGCCTTTTGAAGGTGCAGACAAACCGTTATCAGTATTTGTATATATGTCAATCAGGCCTCTCCATGTCTGCCCTGAAGTCTTGTCACTGTAAAAAGTATTATTATAGATTTTAATGCCACTAATACCTTTCACAGCAATCCCCAGTTTTGGATTCTTAAGAATGTTATAGGCAATCACACCATTATAGTCAGCCATTCCATTCGACTTCCTCTGAATCCCATTAGGGGTATTCAGAAGATAGTTGTATTGTATTACGACATCCAGGTTATAACCTGTAAACAGAGCGTGGGTCATACTTGTCTCATCAGTCCCGTTCCAGACAAACCTGTTTCCTGTTATAATTTCACCGTCCAGGTTGTTGTTCGAGGATGCCGGATTCTCATCTCCGGCCTGCAGTAAATAACCAAACGAGTTAACAGCCGTCACAGAATTGTTCAGAAACTGAAAAAATGTTTTGGTACTTCTGGGGATATTCACGCCCTGAGAAGTGCCTGTTTCACTATCGATGAACTCCTGTTCCTTTATTATCAGAACTTCCTGAGAAAACAATGCAGCTGTAAAAAGAAGTAATAGAAAAGTTGTCAGTGTATTTTTCATATACTGTCAATAACGAATTAAAAACTTATAATTGCCTGCCTGATATGACTGATTTTAGTAAGAATCATTTATCTGGCAAGCCAGAGGGCAATAAAAGCCACTCAATCTAACCTCCCCCGGTTTCTCCGGCCCCCCCGGAGGCCACTATCCGGAAAACTATTTAACTATCGTAAACTCCACCCTTCTGTTCAGGCGGCGGTCAAGCCAGCCGGCGTTGGATGCTACAGGCCTCGTACTGCCGTAACCACGCGGGGTGAGCCGGCCTGAGGCAATGCCCCTGTTGATGAGATAGTTTACAATCACCTGGGCGCGGGTCTGTGAGAGACGCTCCAGATTGTATGCCGTACCCTGATTATCAGTGTGAACACCTATCTCAAGATTCATGGAGGGATACTTGTTCATCAGCATCACCACCTGGTCAAGCATCAGATATGCATTGGTAACCAGCCTGTTGCGGGCATCAAAGTAGGTGTCGGTCAGGACACCGTAGTTCCTCTTCAATACATTCAGCTCACGCTCAGCCGGATCAGTAAGCACATGCAGCCTCACAGTGGCATCACGAAACCCTGCCGGGATTATCTCACGGTAAGCCGGAAAGGTAGCCATCAGACTCATCTGCTGATCAATGACATAACTGTAAGTGCCATTCTCCGGATTATAAACCTCCTTCACGTTGTACTTCACCGGCACACCTCTGAATAAAGGATTCGTGAGCTCCAGCCTGGTCTTTGACGAGAGTATCTCAACCTGGAATACAGCCTCCTTCATGAACTCAGCCTCAGCTGAATACTGACCCCTGATCAACACATTCTCATACTGCCTCAGATCAACAGGAGCCGCAACAGCAGAAGATCTGGCAGCAAGCCATGAATCCTTATCTGAACGGCTGCCAAAAACCCTGATCTTACGGGTCACGGCCCGCTTGAGCACATCGCCAGTCGTATTAGACCTGATAGTCACACCAAGCCTCACATTGTACTCCCCGGCACGCTCAAAGGTGTGTGTTGGCCCGGCTCCCATCATCTGGGCACCATCGCCAAAATCCCAGAAGAATCCTGTCACGGAGTAACCCGGCAGGTACGACTTCATGCCGTCAAAGTCAACAGCCTCACCTGCAACGGCACAGTCCGGTCCGGAAATAAATGGCTGTTCATAGTCAACTATCTCGATGTCCCAGGTCTGTTTGCGGAAAAAGGTTTTGCCGGTAGCACGGTCAATGATATCCAGCGCTATGGCGTATTTCCCGGGACCCGGGAAACAGTGATGCACCCTCGTGCCGGTCATCTTCGTGTTATCACCGAAGTTCCATACATACTGCATGCTGAGCGTGTCAACCACAATCTTTCCCGTGTCTGATACCGAGAAACAGTACAGGTTTTCCTTCTGCTCCTCAGCGAACCAGACCTGCGGCATCTCTGATTTGAAGTAGTAAATATCAACTGATTTGTCTCTGTCTGAGGAAAAATAGCCCTCCCTGACATCCGCAGTGGTAACGATGCCGAAGTCGTCATACTCCGAGTTCACCGGCGCCGACAGTCTCACCGGCGTATGCCAGCCGTCATCCTTTTCTTTTGTGACGTATATATCCTTTCCACCAAGTCCTCCCCTTCCGTCCGAGGAAAAGAAAAGTTCACCCGTCTGGCTGATGAAGGGATATGTCTCGTTTCCTTCCGTATTGATCTCAGGTCCGAGGTTAACCGGGTCCTCCCAGTACCCGTTCCTCCAATTGCTGTAGTAAAGATCGAGTCCTCCCAAACCATCAGGCTTGTCCGATGCAAAATAGAGTCTCTGTCCGTCATGCGAGAGAGTGGGCATGGTAATATTGAACCATTCGGTATTGAACCTGAGTTCGCGTATGTTATCCCATCCCTTTTCCCCGGCTACCGCGTAGAAGAGCCCCAGCTTGTTACGGTAGGTTGAGAGCAGCCTTAAATTTCCTTCAACCACCAGGTTCCTGGAAAAATAGATTGTATCACCCGTGCGGTTAAAGGTTGCCGGGCCGTCATTCAGCTTGCTCTTCAGCGATTTGGAGAGCATCCTGGCCTTCTTACCTGAGCCCGTGGTATCCACATACAACAATTTCACCACAGCCCGGCCTTCACTGTTTACTGCCTGTCCCCTGTCAGAACAGAACACCAGCCCGTTCCTGAAAAACACCGGGGCAAACTCGTCATAGCTGTCAGTGCTGAAGGCGGTCTTGCTGATGCTGTAAGGCGATTGCTGGGCAGAGACAATGCATTGCGCCAGAATTAAAACAAAAACCGAAAGCGAGGTCCTTATTTTCATAACAGTTAAGTTCAGATTGCCTAAGTTACATTAAATTATTTAACACCATATAAAAAAGTATCCATGCAAAAAACGGCCGGCCTCTCCAACATGATTTCCATGAGTCACCTGAAAACGCGGACAGGCACCAATGCCTAAAAAATCAATGGATTCACCACATCGACCTTGTAGCGGAACTCATAGCGGAACATCACCTCGTGTGAGCCGCTGTTGTATGTCCCGAGCTTCCCGAAGTTATAGTCGTAGGAGTATGCCACCTTTAACTGGTTGTTTATGGCAAACTGGGCCAGCGCCGTAACCGAGCCGGTGCTATGGTAGGTTGCTCCCAGCCACAGTCTGTCAAACAGAATGAAATGGAGGCTGCCGTCATACAGGAGCCTGTCGCCTGGTGAATAGGAGAGCAGGGCTGAGGGCATGAACCTGCCTTTCTTTCCCAGCGGGAACATATAACCCGAGGTAAGGACATAATTGTACTGACCAGGTTCAAAGTGCAGTGAGTACTTGTTCCTGTCAAAGTCGAACTTGTATCCCAGCAGTCTCGGGATTGAAAAGCCGAGGAAATAGTTTTTGACAGTATAGTATGTTCCGAAACTAAAATCGGGCACCACAAACACCTTTGAATCAATCAGGAAGTAATCATCGCCCGGATCGATTACCACCAGGTCAGACCATGCGGTGTTGGTTGCCACCAGCCCGGCTCCCAGGCCAAGTGCCAGTGTGCCGCCATTCCCAAGGCTGATCCGGTAGGCATATGATGTCATGAATTCTGTCTGTTTTGTCACTCCAATCTGGTCATTGACAATGAACAGTCCCAGTCCAAGCTTGTTTGAGAGCACCGGGGCATCAACCTCGAGACTCATTGTCCGGGGGGCGCCTGTAATGCCCACCCACTGCTGGCGGTAGAATGCCGCAATGCTTAGCCCTCCCCTGCTTCCGGCATACGACGGGTTGATAGTCAACGGATTGAGAATATACTGGTCATTTACCGGCGTAAGCTGGGCCATCAGCATCACTGGCAGAAGAGCCAGAACCGACAGACTTATTAACTTTTTCATTACTACGAGTTTTATTACCTGGTATGACTTGTTTTTATTTTTATCGCGGAGCGAATCCGCACATTTAACGTCTCACAACGATGTATCCGCTTATGGATACTCCATTTGATGCTCTTATCACATAGAAGTAGGTATCCTCCGGGAGGGGATTATCGTTATAGTCGCGACCATCCCAGCGATTGCCCTCGTCATTTGTATAATTATTATTTTCGTAAACTTTCAGGCCGCGGCGGTCGAAGATAGTCAGCTCTGTCGTGCCCAGAGTCTCTTTAAGACCGCGTATTTCAAAGTAGTCGTTGCGTCCGTCCTCGTTGGGTGTGATCAGTGTAGGAATGGTCAGATTGTTCACCCTCACCACCATAAGGTCAGTCACGGGATCACATGCTCCGTTGGTGACTGTCCAGCTGAAGACATTCTCCCCTACAGAGAGTCCGCTAACGTGCGTGGATGGAGCGGCAGAGTCGAAGATATCTCCGCTTCCCGTCACCAGTTCCCAGATGCCTGTTCCGATTGCCGGGATTTCGGCATTCAGGGTTGTGCGAAATACATAGTGAAGCACCGTGTCGGGTCCGGCATTCGCAACGGGAAGCTGGTCAGCCGTGACCACTACCGGTCTGATTGTATAGTATCCGGCCGTTGATGTACCCATGATATAATAGATTCCGGCCGGTGCAGCCTGCGGTGTGGGGTAAGCTTCAGTTGCCTCCGCATCTGTCCAGTATGTAAAGGTAAGATTCGCGTCCGATCCTGCCGTAACCGCCGGATCGGTGAGATCAGCAGTCTCATTCTCGCAGATGACAGGCGGGCTGGTTATTATAACCCTCGGCGCACCCGGTCTGGCGTTGATCACCACCTCACCTGTCTGTTCCGAGGTACAGCCATAGGAGTTTGTAACGGCAAAGGTATAAGTTCCCGGCAGGAGACCTGACACCGTGCGTGTTGTGCCTGTTCCCTGGCTGGTGAACTGGTCAGGGTACCTTATCAGTGTCCATGTGCCCGGCGAGGGTAATCCTGACAGCACCACGCTTCCCGTTGCCACCTGGAAGGTAGGATGGGTGATTGTTCCCACAACGGGAGCATTGGGTATAGGTGGCTGGGCATTTATCACCGCGTTGTCAGAAACCGGTGAGGTACATTGTTCAGCATTGGTAACCGCAAAATTGTACACTCCCGCCGGAAGCGATGAGATTGTGGCGCTGGAGCCTGTTCCCGTGAGGGTTGCACCTCCCGGGTAACGGGTAAGTATCCATTCACCATTCTCCGGCAGGTTCTCAAGAACGACGGTCCCCGTGGCCAGCTCACAGGTGGGATGGGTAATGTTTCCGATACGCGGCACCACTGGAATGTTCGGCTGCTGCACTATGACAACCTCATCAGATGGCGGTGACACACACCCGGCAGCATTAGTGACAGTAAAGGTAAAGGTGCCGGGCGGGATGTTCGATACAGTGTAGGTGGCTCCCGAGCCCGGGATTGTCAGGTTGCCGGGTGAGCGGGTCAGAGTCCATGATCCGGTGGCAGGCAGCCCGCTCAACACAACACTCCCGGTAGACTGTGCACAGGTGGGTTGTGTTATTTCCCCCACATCAGGAGCTGAAGGGGTAGCAGGCTGAGCATTGATAACAACATTCCCTGATGAGGGAGAAACACAACCATTGGCGTCAGTCACCGTGAACGTATAGGTTCCCGGCTGCAGCCCGGTGATGGTAGCACTTGTACCCGAACCAGTTGTTGTCTGGCCTCCGGGAGTGCGCGTAATAGTCCATTCACCAGTGCCCGGCAGGCTGTTCAGTACTACACTTCCCGTTGGCAGCACACATGTAGGATGGGTAACAGTACCCCTGACAGGCGCTGCAGGAAGCGTGTTGACCGTCAATGTATAGGTAGCCGTGGCATTAGCGCAGGGCGAACCAAGAGGATTGTCCGTTGTCACGGTGATAACAACCGTTCTTCCCAAATCACCTGATGCCGGGGTGTAGGTAAAGATAAAGGGTGATGCCGTGGAAGAGCCGGGTGAAACTGATCCCGCGCCGTTTTCAGTGATGGTGACTCTGGTGGCGCTGCCTCCGAAAGTGTTGCCTGAAATGGTAACGGGGGCTGTGCCACAGGTGCTGCCTGTGGTTTCTGACAGTGTCAGCAGAGGCGGATTCACACAGCCGCAGTTGACAGAAAATTCGGGTGTTGTGGCTGTACACCCGGCCGGGTTGCGGACAGTTACACGGTGGTTGCCGTTGGCCACATTATTGAAAACGTTGCTCTCCTGCCAGGCACCGCTGTTAAGCCTGTACTCCAACCCTGCACCGGAAGGAGATGTGACTGTAACTATTGCGCGATTGACCCCTCCCTGGCAGTTGACTGAAACCACAGGTATGTCAGGTACAGGCAGCGGGGAATTAATGGTAAACGGATCCGAGGCTACCGATACGCATCCTGATGCAGCGGTGACGGTATAGGTATATGTTCCTGCAGGTATCCCGCTTACTGTAAAGGTAGTTCCAGTGCCGCTCACCTGCGCTCCGCCCGGGTTGCGGGTGAGTATCCAGGTGCCCGTTGAAGGTAACCCGCTTATCCCGACACTGCCCGTTGATATCGCACAGGTCGGCTGAGTAACCGCGCCAATAACAGGCCTGGCCGGGATAGCAGGTTGTGCATTTATGATAATGTCTGCCGATTCCTCGGAAGTGCAGCCATTGGAGTTTGTTACAGTGAAGTTATATGTGTCGGGAGTAAGACCGGTGATGGTTACTGTTGAACCTGTGCCGGTTCTGTTTCCCGGATTTATAGTCCAGTTTCCTGCAGGCAGGCCGGTGAGCACCACGCTTCCCGTGGCTACAGTGCATGTTGGCTGGGTGATCTCACCAACCCCCGGAGCAGGAGGCAGCGGGTTGACGGTGATTGCATAGCCCTGGCTCAGCGTCCCGTTGCCACAACTGTTAACGCCTCTCACTGTCAGCGTTCCCGAGGTGGCAGTGGAGGAAAAGTTAATTGTTACTGTATTCGTTGTTCCATTTATATCCGCACCCTGGCCACTATACACCCATGAATATGATGTAGCGCCTGAAATGGCCGGCACAGTGTAGGAGGCACTGCTGCCCCGGCAAACTGAAGGTGTTCCTGTTATTGTTTCTGCTGCTGCCGGCAGCGGATTAACGGTTATATAACCCGTTTTTGTCTCCGTATCGCTGGCTCCGTCAGTTATTGTCAGCGAGACTGTTTTTGACCCGCCGGAGCTGTAGCTAACTGTATGAGGGCCGGCAGTTGCTGCCGTGGCAGGTGTTGCACCCTCACCAAAGTTCCATGCAAAAGTTGTATTGCCCGATGTTCCCCCGGAGGTGTTTGAAAAAACAACTGATGATCCTGCGCACACTGTTCGTGGCTCAGCAGTGAAATCAGCATTGAGTCCACAGCCCTGAAGTTCGACATAAAGACTTCTGGGGGCACCAGTACATCCTGCCGCGTTTGTCTCAGTGACTGAGACATGCCCGTCGGTGCTTCCAAAAGTAACCGTAATACTGCTGGTACCTTGTCCCAAGGTAATATCAGCATCCACAGGCACCTCCCATACATAGTTTGATCCTGCAGTAGCGGTCACGGAATATACATTCCCCGCACTGCGGCA
>Ga0208040_1001375_pt1 | contig 24160 bp, 27 predicted proteins | sample AD_UKC083_MetaG_FD_184431 | JGI IMG/M metagenome (GOLD analysis project Ga0208040, IMG submission 184431) | Active sludge microbial communities of municipal wastewater-treating anaerobic digesters from USA - AD_UKC083_MetaG (SPAdes) (version 2) | ecosystem: Engineered > Bioreactor > Anaerobic >...
GGTGATGTACACACCCGGCATCCAGTGGTCGTTTTCGTTCCATCCGGCAAGCGGATAAATAAAAGTTTCGTGCAAAGCTGAATCGTCTTTAATCGTGTACAGCCGTGGATGAAAATACAGGTCCTGCGCGGTCAACTCTTCGACTCCGCTCAGAGTGACAGATAAGGTAAAAAGCAGGCACAGAGCCGTTTTATATGGGCCTGAAAAGTTTGTATATCTCATTTCCGACAACGTCGATGTTTGAGTTTTTACTGACGATTATTCCTTCGCGGTCGAGCAGGAAAAAGAACGGCGTTTTTTCGATGTGATAGAGTTTTGCGATGGGAGAGTCGGTGTATTTCAGATCGCAGATATTAATCCATTTCATTTTTTCCTTTTCAACGGTGGCAGTCCACATGTCGCGGTCGTAGTCAAACGATAAGGAAACGATGGTCAGCCCTTTAGGGCCGTAATTCTGCTGATATTGTCTGATGGCCGGCAACTGACGCATACTTTCGGCTGACCATGAAGCCCAGAAATGGAGCAGCACCGGGTGACCTTTCAGATCGGAAAGTTTGAACTGATTTTCATTCATATCAGGCAATGAGAAATCGGGCGCGACTTTTCCTGTATCGAGCCGGTTTTTGATTTCCTCTTCCTCTTTGATGGCCAGCCGTGTTTTATTGACTTTCATATTCAGATGGCCGACGTGTTCGAAATCGGGATATTTTGCAGCCAGTTTTTTCGCCAGATTTTCATACACCAAAAAATATTCGAACGGATCAAGCACAGGCTGGCGGCCGAAATACTGATACAGGACAAAAAGACTTCCGAGTGATTCCGGGTTTTTATTTACAAGATCAAGTGTGTAATCCGTTTGATTTTTATAAATGATTTTAGCCGTCGAATCGAGCGAATCGCGCACGGCCATTTTGTTTTCAGCGTATTTATTATTTTCCCAGACCAGTGCAAGTGTATCGAGTTTTTTAAATTGTTCGCGTGAAAACGCAAGGTACTGTGCGAGAATTTCAGATGCCGGAGATCCGCTCACAGTGTATGATTCAGCCAATGCATTGATGTCGCCGCTGAGTGTAATGGTCTGTCCGGGTTCGGCAATAACAGTAATGAAGTTATCTTCGGCCGTTGATATTTTCAAAAACAGAGGATTGTCGGTTTCGCGCCGGAAGCGGAAAGTGCCGTCTTCGTCGAGAATGAGGGAATCCGTTCTTTCAATATCTTCGACATGGATGACATCGATGAAAACAACATTGGCACGGCTGTGAATGAAACGACCTTCGATCAGGATTTCGTTTTCAGATGCTGTGTCGCTGTTGCCACAGGAACTAATAAATACCGATGTAACGGCAAAAGAAGAGAGAGCAAGAAAGAAGAAAAGCAGTTTTTTCATATGCCGGTTCATTCAAATTTGAAACTGAAAGGGAGTAGGGCCTCAATGCTGTCGTAAACATATCCATGGCCCATTTCGCTGGCAAGGATTATTTTAAAAGGTTTATTCTGACGAACGGTGGATTCATGCATCACCTGACGGCAGGAGCCACAAGGATTTGCAACCGCTTTCAGTTTTTTGCCTTTTGTGCGTGCGGTGATGACCAGCGCTTCGATTTCAACGCCCGGAAACAAGGTTCCAGCCTGAAACAGAGCAACGCGTTCAGCGCAAAGGCCGCTTGGATATGCTGAATTTTCCTGATTGCTGCCAATGACGATTTTCCCGTTGGCAAGGCGCAGAGCGGAGCCCACGTAAAAATCGGAATAAGGAGCATAAGCTGTTTTGGTTGCTTCAATGGCTTTTTCAACAAGTTTCTGATCCTTTTTTGTGAGCTCTCCGATGCTTTGAAAGGAAACGAAACTGATTTTAAGCTCTTGCTTTTTCATGTTCAGACTTGTTTTTATTTGGTAATATGAAAAGTAGAAAACCGTTGAACAATGCGTAAAAAGTTACACCAACCTGAGTCTCGAGTGTGTCCTCATTAAGCAGAGACAACAAAAATATGAAAATAAATCCAAGATATAACTTATAGTCTGGTATTTTGTGAAACAGAAACGGAGCTGCAAGAGAGAAAAGGAAAACAATCAGACCTGCGAAACCCAATGCCACAGCGATTGACAGGAATTGATTGTGGGATCTGAGCCGATATTCTTTTTTCAGTTTAGAGTTATCCCTTTCATATTCCTGTTGAAATGTTTTTGTGATATCGCCTGTCCCGCAGCCAAATACAGGATGTTGCTGAATGATGGACACTGCTGCCTTCCAGTATTCGAACCGCTGTGTGAGTGAATGGCCGCTCGGATCTCCGGTAAAGTTGTAATAATGCAGTTCCCAGAGAAAACGGTAGATTCTTTTTCTGTACGGATCGAAGCCCGGAAGCAGATAATTTGAATAACCATTTTCAATATTGCGGATGTCTTCATCGCTGAGCTGCATCACGCCTGCGCTGTCTTTTGCCAACCCTTTGCTTGTCAGATAGCGTGTGAGAATATTTATTCTGGCAATTGACATGGAATCGGATTCATTGATTTTAACCTCACAGCGGCTGTTCCAAACAGGTATCATTTCAGGCACCGAAAGATTAATGTACATATAATTCCCGTTTTCCATCAAAAGACTTATCGTGTCGTGGATGTAATAATTTCCGTTTACAGTTTGTTTCGGGAGACTTGAAAAATCCTTCATAACCGGGCCAGGAAAACATTTGTTTTTCACATCAAGTGCACCGGCTACGGCAAGAATTGACAGAGAGAGAAGTGTAGCCAAAAGCAAATATTTGATTCTCCTTTTTCGTAAATAGTTCCAGTAAAGAAACAGAATAAAAAACAACAGGAACCCCATCACTACATAGCCGGTGAATGATTCAAGAATAAAAAGGAAATAGAGCAGCGTTATAATGACAGGTGCAACTGCATATTTATACCATTTATATGGCAGATCGCTGTTATGAATGAGAATGACGATGGAAAGACAGATCAGAAGCGAAAAGCGGATGTGGCTTTGACCGATGGCGATCCGCTCCGGAACTGCCGGAGAAATGTAATAATTGATCAGACTCACAATTGAAAGGAGTAAAACATTGGCGACAAAGAACAGCAGCAAATTGATGGCTGTGTTTCTTTTCAGCGGACCCGCCGCAAAAAACAGGACTGGCAGCGCAATCAAAGGGATCTTGTTCTGAAGGTCCTTTAGTCCGTATTTCAAATCGCTGGTCCAGAGCAGGCCCGCAAGATGCATAATGTAAATTGAAATGAGAGCAAGCACCAGTGGCGATCTGAATGCCTCAATCAGTCTGCGTCGCGATACTTTATCGCTCAGCGCAGCAAACAGAAGAAGAAATTGAGAAACCGAAAGAATCCATTTTGAAAACACCAGTCCGGACAACATCAGGCCTATTAAAACCGGATATTTCCATTCGTGGAATATGTCGGATGCTTTTGATGTCATGAACTATTTTCCTGAAAGAATTTTGTTGTATTGTGCTGAATTATTCAATATCTCCACAGCTTTTTTCACTTCCTTGTCATAGCGCAGATCGAAAATGATACGACCTTTCTGATAGTAATAGCGCGATACAATTTCATTTGCAATCACATTGATGATTTCGCTGCTGAAAAGTTCAAGATCGCGCTGTTTGTTGTGACCGACCTTAGTTTGCAGACGTGTGATTTCATCGGTTGAATTATCGTAGTACTTATCTTCCTTCATGGCCTCAATCAGTTCTTCCAGCTTCAGCTCGCTCGATGTTTTATAGTCATATTCGCGACCTTCGAGGTAGGTGAGGAATTGCTGATACTCTGTTGTTGTGAATTCAAATTTATCAGGCGATGGAATCGTGGCGTGGTCGCGCACATACTGTGTTACGAAATTGAAAACATGATTTTTCAGAATCAGACTGATGGTAATCTCACTCAGTGAATCCGGCTTCAGATCAATGTCAGGAAGAATTCCGCCGGCATCATACACAACACGCCCGTTTTTTGTTGCAAATTTCTGTTTTGCCGAATCATTGTAATGAACCGCTTTGCCATTCACTTTCTTTGAATAGTCAATGGCCTGGATGCAACGGCCACTCGGGATATAATACTTGGCCGTGGTAACTTTGAAACTGGTATTGTAGCTGAGCGGAATTACATTCTGAACAAGGCCTTTACCATAAGATTTCTGCCCGATAATGACCCCGCGGTCAACATCCTGAATGAAACCTGCCACAATTTCGCTGGCCGATGCACTGTGACCGTCAATCAGTACAGCCAGGCGGATGTTTTTATCTGTGGCGCTGTTGAGCGTTTTGTACGATTTGTTGCTGTCGCTGAGTTTTCCCTTGGTCTGAACAACAGTGATACCGCGGTCAACAAAAATGTTGGCAATGTTGACAGCTTCATTGAGTAATCCGCCACCGTTTCCTCGCAGGTCAAGGATAAGTCCTTCCATACCTGAGTTGCCGGCTTTAAGGTCTTCGAACGCTTTTTTCACCTGATTTCCGGCATTCATGGTAAATCCGCTGAGTTTGATATAGCCGACTTTCGGATCAACCATTCCGGAGTAGGGAATATCACTGATGGTGATTTCCTTGCGCTGTATGGACATGCTCACCGGCTTTTCTTCGAATGGTCGTTTGATCAGAAGTTCAACATTGCTTCCTGGCTGGCCTTTCAGCAAATCGCTCACTTCGCTCACCGTTTTTCCCGACATGGATTTTCCATTTATTTCAAGAATCTGGTCGCCGGCTCTGAGCCCGTTCAGCTGAGCGGGAAATCCTTCGTATGGTTCGGTAATAATGATGCGGTCATCCTGCTGCTGAATCAGTGAGCCGATTCCGCCATATTGTCCGGTAGTCATGAATTTCACATCTTCGATATCCGATTCCGGAAAAAAGACGGTATATGGATCGAGCGATTTCAGCATTTCGTCAATAGCAATCTTCATCAGTTCGCCAGGCTGAATCTCATCAACATAATTTTGGTTGAGCTCCCTGTAGAGTGTTGCGAAAATGTCGAGATTTTTCGATATTTCGAAATCACTGTTGGTCGATGAGGTCGAAAAGATTCCGACGACAATGAGAAGAGCAATGATAAACTTATTCAGATATTTTTTCATGCCTGCAGGATTTGTGATGTTTTTCGGGAACAGGATCATATCCGCTGCCACCCCAGGGATTGCAACGGGCAATTCGTTTTATGGTGAGCCATCCGCCGCGGAAGAAACCGTGTTTTTTAAGCGCCTCAATGCCATAGGCCGAACACGAAGGGGTGTAGCGGCACGACGAAGGGAGCCACGGAGAAATGGCCACCTGATAGAAGCGGATAAACAACACGAAGAAATTAGCGAGCGGTCGTCTCATGGTGCTGTAATAAACGATGGATAATGGATTTTATTTTCAGCTCGATGTCGGCATATTGCATTATGTCGCCACTTTGATAGTAAAGACCTATCTGAAGTAAAACCGATTCAGACTGCAATCGTTCCCGCAGCAGTCCGGCATTGAGTCTCCAGGCCTCACGCATGCGCCGGCGGACCCGGTTACGGTCAACGGCTCTTTTCAGACGTTTTTTTGGTACGGAAAACAAAATCTGAAATCCTCCATGCTCCGCTTTTGCTGAGATGTAGCGGCACAGAACAGGCGGTTCATTGAAAACAGAACTGTTGTGAAACAGCAGCGAAGGTTGTGTGGTTCCTTTTATCCGTTCTTTGCGCGGTAAGGAAAATTGTTTCACAATGACTATTTTTTCTTCTTTGAGGCCCTGATGAATTCATCAATGGCCATGGTCATGCTCGGAGCAGTCGGAGTCGGAGCCGGAACATCAACCCTCAGCTTGGCAGCTTCAGCAGCCTGCAGAGTAGTTTTGCCATAGGTGGCAATCAGTTGTTCCCCCTGACTGTATTTGGGAAAATTCTCTTTAAGTGAAGCAATCCCGCTGGGGCTGAAAAAGCAAAGCAGATCGAAAGCCTTAATATCCATATCCTTCAGATCGACGCTCTCGTTTTTATAAATGACCGCTTTCTGAAAATTCACGTTGTTGGCGGTCAGCATGGAGTAAAGCTCTTCGTTGGGCGAATCATTGCACGGCAGAACAAGCTTTTCATCCTTGTGTTTTTTCAGCAGGGGCAACAGACTCGGATAGGTTGAATCGCCATAGAATATCTTGCGCTTGCGGAACTGAATGTATTTCTGCAGATAAAAGGCAATCTGATCTGAAGTGCAGAAATATTTCATGTTTTCTGATATCTCAATGCGAAGGTCTTTAGCCAGTGCGAAATAATAGTCAATGGCATTGCGGCTGGTGAAAATGATTCCGGTAAATTCAGCCAGGTTAATCCGCGACTGGCGGAATTCGGCTGAACTGAGACCCACAACTGCAAAAAACTTCTTAAACTCAAACTTTACATTGTGTTTTGTAATCAGTTCCTGATAGGGGGATTTTTCAATTTCAGCCGGCTTGGGTTGGGAGACCAGAATGTTTTTAATTTTCACCACGTTCGCGAGTTTTGAGATTGAAATTATTGTGAAATGCGCTCTGCAATTAGTTTTAAGGCAAATGCAACCGGCACGATTTCGACGGTGCAAAAATACAAAATAAAATAAAACAAGCCGTAGGTTGTTTCTAAAATTCCGGTATAAAGGGCGAGCAGAATTCTGTAGGCCTGTAACAGAGCCACAATCCCAATGGTCAAGTACCAGAAAAACATTGTTGCAGGACTAAAAGCGGCTGCAAAAATGATAAAGGGCAGAGTGGTAGATGTTATAACGTTGATGTAGTAATCCCGGTACAGATACTGTTCGGTGGTTTCGTGTGTCATATAGACCGCTTTGGCCAGATAGATTATCTGATATCTGTAGAGGTAATAACCAGTGAATCCGGCCAGTAGCATGAATAGAGATTCTGTGTTGTTTTCTGCAGGAATGATTCCCTTGTGAGTCAGAAAAAGCCATGCACCGACCGACATGCTGATTGCGGTATTCAGCACAATGACATAAGTTGACAGCTGGTTGCCGATGGTGAAATTCCGCATGAAAATCGATCCGAAACGGTTGTTGAAAGCCGCGCGGAAAGCGCCCTGGATTCTCGGGAATGCAGTCCTGACAACCCACAGCGAAATAATCATGGGAATGACAAGCGCTGTGATGAACAAGAAATCATCGGGTTGGTTTTTTTTGCTTCCCTGTTCGGTTTTTTGGGTGGCTGAATTCGTGAAAAAGTGGCCATTTGTCCTGTAATCGCTGGCTTTTACCTGCCTGATCAATGAAGAATCGGGCTTCTCGGAAAACAAAACCGGTGCTTCATCCATGCTGTGCCCATGAAAATACAGCGCCGAGGAAGTATCTTCGGTAGCGAATGGCTTGAATGTTTGCTGCTGGCCCACCAGTGAATTCGTTTTTTGAGGTGCAAAGATACATAAGAACATCGAACAGGGAACAAGGAAGGATGAAGGAGGAATTGAGTCCTTAGTGTTTTATCCTTCGATATTCTAACTTCCTTGTTCTTTGTTCTGAGTTCTTGGCCTTAGCCTCAACCTTAGCCTCAACCTTAGCCTGAAATTTATTTTTCATCAGATTGCTGTATTTTTCAAAATTTGCAATACATTAGCAGTGATTTTCAAACCAATTAAATTACTTCTCCAAAAATGAAAATAATCGTACTCAACTGCGGCAGCTCCTCCATTAAGTATCAGCTGTTCGACATGGACAAAAATGAACAGGTTCTGGCCAAAGGATTGCTCGAACGCATCGGAATTCCAAACAGTCTGCTTAAACATTCATCAACAGGTAAAGATTCTTTCGAAGAAACAAGAGACATCCCTGATCATACTGTCGGAATCCAGTGGATCATCGACACCCTTCTTGACCCGGTGAAAGGATGTCTGAAAGACAAGACCGAAATTAATGCTGCGGGTCATCGCGTGGCGCATGGTGGCGAATTTTTCTCGGAAAGTGCTTTCGTAACTCCCGACGCAAAAAGTAAAATTGAAAAACTGATTGAACTTGCTCCGCTGCATAACCCGGCAAATTTAAAAGGTATTCTGGCTATTGAAGCTTTATTGCCAGGATTACCACAGGTTGCCGTTTTTGATACATCATTCCATCAGACAATGCCAGAACATGCTTTTCTGTATGGACTTCCATATGAAATGTACAAAGACAAACAAGTCCGTCGCTATGGTTTCCATGGAACCAGTCATAAATATGTTGCAGAAAAAGCTGCATCAATTCTTGGAAAAGACTGGACGAAAATGAAGATCATTACTTGTCATCTTGGCAATGGATCTTCGATTGCAGCCATTCTCAACGGAAAATCAATTGATACTTCCATGGGTTATACACCTGTTGAAGGCGTTCTGATGGGTACCCGTGCCGGCGACCTCGATCTGGGTGCGCTTCTTTCGATCATGGACCGCGAAAAACTTTCGTATTCCGATGCAAATTCTTTAATCAACAAAAAAAGTGGTTTGCTTGGTATTTCGGGAATTTCGTCCGATATGCGCGATATTGAGAAAGCCGCAGAAGATGGAAATCATCAGGCCAATATGGCGCTTGAAGTTTTTGCATACCGTGTAAAAAAATACATCGGCTCTTATATGGCTGCGTTGAATGGTCTCGATCTGCTTATTTTCACCGGTGGTATTGGCGAAAATGACTGTGAAAGCCGTCGTCGTATCTGTAACAACCTGGAAGGACTCGGCATTGAATTCGATGTTGAAAAGAATAAAGGTCTGCGCGGAAAAGATGCTGTCATCTCTACCGAAAAATCGAAAGTAGCCGTAATGACCGTAACCACCAACGAAGAGCTGGTAATTGCCCGCGATACTTTCCGAATCGTTACGAAGTAATTGCTGAAAATTACATACCTGACCTCCGCGGTGAAAGCTGCGGAGGTTTTTTTGTGAAAATAAAAATGCCTCCGGAATTTTCCAAAGGCATTTACAGAAATGAATTTACCTCTAACCTTTCAACGCTTCGGCGCCGCTCACAATCTCGATAATCTCGTTGGTGATGGCTGCCTGGCGTGCCTTGTTGTAACTCAGGCGGAGGTCTTTCAGAATTTCGGTTGCATTGTCGGTGGCCTTGTGCATCGATGTCATGCGTGCTCCGTGCTCCGATGCAATGCTGTCGAGCAGTGCCTTGTACAACTGCAGCTTCAGTGTTTTCGGAACAATGATCGCAAACATTTTTTCGCGCTCAGGTTCAAGAATATAATCACCGCCGCCCACCTGTTTGCCTGAATCAAGCTTGAAAGGGAGCAGTGTTTCGTTCACCGAAACCTGTTGTGCCGCGTTTCTGAACTGATTGTACACAAGAACAATGGCGTCGTATTTCCCTGCGATGTATTCTTTCACAATGGTGTCGCAGATTACAGCAACATCTTCGAATGAGGGCTTTTCAACCAGATAATTGAATTCTCTTGCGAAAACACATCCCTTTTTCTTCAGCAGGTCGGGCGCTTTGCGTCCGAATGAGATGAAATCGATTTTCCCGGCTTTGAAGTTTTCGCGATACTCGCCTTCAATCAGCTGATTTACCTGCTTGGCAATGTTGGCGTTGAAAACACCACAAAGCCCTCTGTTGGCCGAAAACACTACCATCAGAATCTTATCGGGCTGGCGGTGTGCAAATACGCCGTCACTCGGCAGGTCATCAACCCCGGAAGCCACTCGGTTCATGATTTCGCGCAGCTTTGAAGCATACGGTCTGAAGCGCAGAATGTTGTCCTGCGCCCTGCGCAGCTTCGAGGCCGACACCAGCTTCATGGCCGATGTGATCTGCTTGGTGGTTGTTACCGATTGAATGCGGTTTCTGACTTCTTTCAGATTTGCCATGTCAGATCATTTTAGTGGTAACGGCCAGCAATGTCGAGTGCGATTTTCTCGAGGTTAGCAATCATTTCATCAGACAGCATACCTTTGCGCAATTCGCTCAGAAAGTCTGCGTGATGATCTTCCAGGTGGTGCAGGAATTCCGACTCGAAATTCTTCACCTGTTTGACTGGAACATTTTTCAGCAATCCACGGGTTCCGGCAAAGATAATGGCAATCTGCTTTTCGACCGGCATTGGCGAATATTGTGGCTGTTTAAGAATTTCCACATTGCGGATACCTTTGTCAAGAACGGCTTTGGTAGCGGCGTCCAGATCGGAACCAAATTTCGAGAATGCTTCGAGTTCACGGAACTGCGCCTGATCGATTTTGAGCGTTCCGGCAATTTTCTTCATGGCCTTGATCTGAGCGTTACCACCTACGCGGCTTACAGAGATACCAACGTTGATGGCCGGGCGGATACCGGAGTTGAAGAGGTTTGTTTCGAGGAATATCTGACCGTCGGTAATCGAAATCACGTTGGTCGGAATATATGCAGAAACGTCACCGGCCTGGGTCTCAATGATCGGGAGAGCAGTGAGTGAACCACCACCTTTTACCAGCGGTCTGATACTTTCGGGCAGGTCGTTCATCTGTTTTGCCACATCATCGCTCTGGATAACTTTGGCAGCGCGCTCAAGCAGGCGTGAGTGCAGATAGAACACATCGCCCGGATAAGCTTCACGTCCCGGCGGACGGCGCAGCAGCAGCGAAACTTCGCGGTATGCAACGGCCTGTTTCGACAAGTCGTCGTAAATGGCCAGTGCAGGGCGGCCTGTGTCGCGGAAATATTCACCGATGGCAGCACCTGCATACGGAGCGTAGAACTGCAGAGCAGCCGGCATCGAAGCGGTTGCTGAAATAATAACGGTGTAAGGCATGGCGCCTTTTTCCTCAAGTGTTTTTGCAATCTGAGCCACAGTTGAACCCTTCTGTCCAACGGCGACATAAATGCAATACACCGGTTTGCCTTTTTCGTAGTTTTCGCGCTGATTGATGATGGTATCAATGGCAATGGCTGTTTTGCCGGTCTGGCGGTCGCCAATGATGAGCTCGCGCTGTCCGCGGCCGATGGGAATCATGGCATCGATGGCCTTGATACCGGTTTGCAGTGGTTCAGTTACTGGCTGACGGAAAATAACGCCAGGCGCTTTGCGTTCCAGCGGCATTTCGTACAGCTCGCCCTGAATGGGACCTTTGCCGTCGATGGGTTCACCGATTGTGTTGATAACACGTCCGAGCAATCCTTCTCCAACGCGGATGGATGCAATGGTTCCGGTACGTTTTACCACGTCACCTTCGTTCAGATTTTGAGTATCGCCGAGGAGCACAATACCTACGTTGTCTGCTTCGAGGTTCAACACAATACCTTTAAGACCTGTTTTTTCGAATTCGACCATTTCACCTGCGCGTGCATTGCTGAGTCCATACACACGTGCAATGCCGTCGCCAATTTCTAGAACGGTTCCTGTTTCTTCGAGGCTGGCTCCCAGATTCATTCCGGAGATTTGCTGACGAAGAATGGCGGTTACTTCCGATGGTTTTATTTCTGCCATATATACCCTTTTTTAAAATCCTTTTTCGTAAATATTGGTTTGAAAATCTCTGGAGATTTTCGAAATTTTCTTTCTCATTGAGGCATCGTACATGTTGTCGCCGAAACGAACTACAAAACCACCCAACAGATTTGGATTCAGTTTTTGAGTAGTGCTGGGTTTCAGTCCTGTAAGCGATGCAATTTTGGCTTCAATTTGTCTGATGACATTTTCATTCAGCTTAATAGCAGAAGTGAGTTCCACTTCAACGACTCCTTCCTTCTCTCTGCAAAGGATAATGAATTCATTGGAGATTTCATGAAGATAGGCTTCACGTCCCTGCTGGATGACCAATTGCAGAAAGCGGATGCTGAGCTCGTGGAAATATTTGTCGAACAGAGCAGTGATGATTTTCTTTTTAAGCACAGGTTTCATCACCGGGCTTTTCAGCATGAGCTTAAACTCGGGTGCCTGTTCGCATGCAGCTTTAATGGAGCGCATATCCTGCTCAGTGGCAGACAGCACTTTCATTTCGTCGGCCAGCTCAAACAGCGCCCGTGCATAACGTTTTGGAATCTGAGAATTATTCATGCCCGGGATCAGTTAAATGAAATTTCGCCTGCCATTTTTTGTGCAAGTTCCTGCTGTTTAGCGTCGCCGGAAAGATTTTCCTGAATAATTTTTTCAGCAATTTCGAGTGACAGCACAGCGACCTGATTTTTCAGTTCAGTGATGGCGGCCATTTTTTCGAAATGAATGTTTTCCTGAGCAGCAGCAATGATTCGCTCCGTTTCTTCTTTGGCTTTGACGCCGGCTTCTTCAACGATTTTATCTCTCATTTTGCGTGCTTCGGCCAGAATGATGTCACGTTCTTTCTGTGCTTCTTTCAGGAGTTGTTCATTATTGACCTGCAGCTGAGCCATTTCCTGTCTGGCTTTTTCGGCAGCCTGCAGCGCAGTGTCAATGGCTTCGTTGCGTTTGCGGATAGCGGATACAATCGGTTTCCATGCAAATTTTGCCAGCAGCAAAAACAGCAGCAGAAACACGATGGTGGTCCAGAATATCAATCCAAGTCCGGGAGTTGTCAACATATTGTTTTGTTCTTTGGGTTCATGATAAAAAGCCCCGATGCCAACCGCAGGGGGCTTTTGTTTTTTCGAAAATTACTTGGCGATGAGCGCAACAACAACTGCGAAGAGGGCAACGCCTTCAACGAGAGCTGCAGCAATAATCATGGCCGTCTGGATTTTACCTGTTGCTTCGGGCTGACGGGCAATGGCGTCCATTGCTGAACCACCGATACGTCCGATTCCGAGTCCTGCGCCGATAACGGCTAATCCTGCTCCGATTCCTGCTAAAACCATAGTGATTTTATTTTTAAGTTAGACATTGGTTTCTAATGATGTTCTGCTTCCTGCACGGCAAGTCCGATGAACAATGAAGTCAGCAGTGTGAAAATATAGGCCTGCAGCGCGGCAACCAGAAGTTCGAGCAAGTCCATAAACAGGACAAAGAAGACCGAAACCGGTGCAATGCCAAGACTTTGAAAAATGAAAATAAGAGAAATAAGACTCATTACAATGATATGCCCTGCCGTGATATTGGCAAAGAGACGAACCATGAGAGCAAAAGGTTTTGAAATAACCCCGATAAGTTCAACCGGAATCATGATGGGCAAAAGCCAGACCGGTACGCCGGGTGCAGCGAAAATGTGTTTCCAGTAACCTTTGTTTCCGCTGAAGTTGACAATAATCAGAGTCAAAACAGCCAGAGTCATGGTTACAGCAATGTTTCCTGTAAGATTGGCTCCAAACGGGAAAAACGGAATAAGCCCCATCAGGTTATTGATGAGGATGAAAAAGAATAATGTGAGCAGGTAAGGCGCATAGCGGGCATAGCGTTTTTCGCCGATGTTCGGCCTTACAATATCATCAACAACAAAAAGAATCAAAGGTTCCATGAATCCTTGCAGCCCTTTCGGAGCTGCAATACCTCTTTTTTTGTAGCTGCGTGCGACCGGGATAAAAATCAACAGTAGCAAAGCTGCACTAAACATTAATGCAGCAACATTTTTTGTAATGGAAAAATCAAGCGGAACACTGACCACCTGCCCGGTTTCATCAACATGGACAACTTTCCCTTGGTATTCACCATTAAAGTTTTCTTTTGTCCCCAGTTGATAATCGCTGTGTTCAGCATGATGGAAACGGGAACTCATGAAAACAACCAGGCGACCTTCGTCCCAAAGGATTACCGGAAGGGGCACTACGACATGTTTTTCATTTGCCTCGCCTTCATTCAGAGTCATAATATGCCACTCATGCGCATCGAGGATATGGTCGAAAATCACTTCGGTGATGTCGATACCTTCGCTTTGTTCGGTTTTGCTCGTATCCTGAGCATGCCCGGCGCTCGCATAGGCTGACAGGTTGCAGAAACCGGCAAAAACCAGCGTGAAAATGATAATTAACTTTTGCATCACGGTTATTAAAATCGTGTGCAAATTAAACAATTTTTATTTGTCCGAAAAACATTTCGGAATAAAGCTGAGCCTTTTTTTTCATAACAAAAAAGCCAATCCTTGAGGAATGTGGACAAACGGCTTCGAAGTTTGAACAAACCAGCGGAAAGCAACAATTAAAATTTTATCGATTTCGCATCCAAAGGAACAACGGTAAAGAAATAAGGAACAGAAAAACCGCCGACAGAGAAAACTCTACCATGTACCTCAGTTGGTAGTCCGTAACTTCGGAAACTTTAACATCGGCACAGAGCAGGTATGGTGTTCCTGATTTTGTTTTGCGCGGAAGATAAATACTCTGGAAAACGCCCCACTGGTCCTGTGATTTGTCAAAAACTTCCGGCGAATCGGATTCGAAAGCACGTTGCATCACATCGGTTGCTTCGGCGTAATGATCAAGATACCCGGTTACAATATCTCCTGTTATATCTGATTCTATGTAAGACGAAAAAACAAAAAGAGCTGAGTCACCGGATTTAATCATTGCATAGGAATAAATAACATTATGGATTTTCGTAATTTTATTTGCCTGTGACCTGACGGTTTCGTGCTCCACAAAGTCAACCGGGACTTTCTTTTGTGCATTGTCAATCATTGAGTCAGTCACAATCATTTCCAGCGATCCGGCAGCTGATCTCAGGCGGGTTTCAATCTCGGCAGAGGCAATGTTTTTCTGATTGTACAGCTTCACCCACACAAAAATGATCATGCCGACAATAAAAATAATTATCGGAACAAGCAGTTTCTTTTTTTTGTGATTCAGCCGTGCCATCGCAACGCAAATATAAATGGTTTTTTGAGGTATCCAAAAAATTTAACAATTTTTACGAAGTAAATTCCCCGTAAAGAAAAGAATATTAGTGATTAAGCTTTATTTTAAATATTTAGGTCTTATTTCGAAATATTGGCAGATCGTTTTGGGGAATTCATCCGTAAATAAATCAGCGGGAATGAAATCAAAACGACAAATATAAGTGAAACAAGGAACTCAATGAAAACCCGGAGAAGCTCATTGTTAATGTCTTTTAGAAACATGTCCGAACACAAAAGATATTTAATGCCGCTTTCAGTGGTTTTCTGAATATAGGCGCTGCGGAAAGTGCCCCATTTGTTACTGTTCTTGCTGAAGACAAGAGAATTATTCGATGTAAACGCAGCTTTGAGCTCCGGGGGAGCTTCGGAAAATACATCAAGGTACTTAATGACAATGTTGTTTTCGATGTCAGAAGGAAGAACGTTGCAGATGACGAAATATACGGAGTCTTCTTTTTCAATAACCACATAAGCATAATCGACTTCATGTATGGCTGCTATCCTGTCAAATTTATTCTGTGTATCGCGGTATTGTTCTGAGTCTGGCTGTACACCTTCAACCGCAGCTTCAATAAGATCATCGTTGATAACAAGCTCTATGGTGCCGGCTGCGGCTTTCAGACGGAAATTGATGTTATTGGTTATGGTCTGTTCCTGCCTTACCAGCTTTATTGCAAGCAATAATAAAATGCCTGTTATGAAAATGACAACAGGAATCCATTTCTTTATTATTCTATTGCGTTTGGTCATAGTGCAAATATATCATTTTTATAGACAAATGTCAAATGACTCATATATAAATACGATATATTTGAAGAGCAATTTACATTCAACACGGGTATTAGCCGTCTGTCCGGGAAATTGAGCGGTGCTAAAATTTTCCGGGTGGTTTGTGACCAATCTACTTCTTGAACTTATGATAATCCCAGGCATCGAATTGCTGTTGTTTCAGCACTTCCTGAATGGTAATGGCAAGCCGCAGGAAAATATCCATGTTGTTTTTCTTCAAAAGTTCGCGGGCGGGCGTTACTCCCCGGCAGGCATCGGCAAATATAATATAAAAGGTAAGGTTGTTTTTTTTCAGCCACGCAATGGCGGCGTCTTCAGAATCGATGGCGTCGCTCAGAATGCCGAGTTCGGGAGAACCATTGTCAAAAAGCCATTTAAGGGCTTTTTTGTCGGCGCGGATGGCGCTGGCAAATGCAGCCAGTTCGGGATAGCCGTTTTCAAGCAGAAATTTCAAAAAATCCGCATTGCCGCCGATGGCCTGTTCCAAAGCCAGCAAAACTTTTACGTCGTATTCCCAAAGCATTTTTGCCATAGCATCAATCTTTTCCCCATTCAAATCCAGGGGCAGAAATTCCGGTGATACTGATTAAACGCGAAACCAGCGCCGAAATTGCTTCACGAAGATCTTTGGGGTGGTGGTAGAAAAAAGGCGAGGCCGGAAAAACAATGGCGCCTGCGCGGGTCACCCGATTCATATTTTCAATGTGTATGAGACTCAGTGGTGCTTCGCGTGTCATGAGTATCAATGGTCTTCGCTCTTTCAGCATCACATCGGCGGCCCGTAGAATGAGTGTCCCGGCTGTCCCGGCTGCGACCGAAGCCAGAGTTCCCATGGAGCAGGGAGCAACAAACATGGCCTGATATCCGGCCGAACCGGAGGCGGGAGCGGCAAACATATCGTTGTTTTCGAAAACAGTGATTTTTTTGCTCTCCGGAATATCCATCACTTTTTCATAGTCCCAGACTTTACTTCCGTTTTCACTGAAAATGACGGCAATGTCCTTGATGCATTCAATGCCGACCAGCTGCCTGATGAGTTCAAGCCCGTACACAGCGCCGCTGGCGCCGGTTACGGCAACAATGACCTTCGATATTTTATCAGAACCAGTGTTCATAGGTGAGTCCGAGTACAAGATTGTATTGTCCGCGAATTAAATAATTATAGGTCGAAATACCGGGTGCTTTCCTGATAGGCAGAAATGAATTGGAATAGCGAAGGTTGATGGATTGATTTTCGCTGATGAAATAGCGGAAGCCTATGTGAGCAGCCAGTTCGTATTTTTCAAAATCAGGCCGGGCAGGGATTGCGCCATTTATGTCAAATTCCCTGTTTTCATTATCGAGCAGTATGCCGAACGACAATCCGGTTTCGAATCCGAAACTTTTCTTGAGCTGGCGGCGATACAGAAACGGCAATTCAATGTAATTGAGGCGCATGACATATTTTGTCAGATTGTTGTCCCTGGTTGGATTGCGGCGGCTGCCTTTCTGCACAAAAAGCAGTTCCATGGCGAGATCCGAGTATTCATCGAGCGGCAGGGCCACCATGAAACCGCCGGTCAGACCTGCCTTATCGAAACCCGACAAGTTGTCGCCATCGACTTGCGATCCGGTGAGGCCCGCGCGGAATCCGCCCTTGAAGCTTTGCGCACCGGCCTGAACGCTCAGTATCAGTAAAAACAGAAACAGAATTTTTTTCATAATCTCAAACGAAATACGAAGATAGCAAAAAATCATCAGGGGATAAACGCATTTTCAATATGATCGATCCAGACATCCTTGTCGGGAGAAACAATGATTGAAATGATATCGAAACGCATTTCGCGGTCAATCGAAAATTCTTCAAGATAGGCGAGTGCAGCGCGTTCAATGGCCTGCTGCTTCCGTTCATCAACCGACTCCCATGGCTCTCCAAAAGCAGTGCCTGTGCGTGTTTTGACTTCTATAATGACAAGAATCTCTTCATGAAGCGCAACAATATCCAGCTCATCTTTGCCGCAACGCCAGTTCCGGTGCAGGATTCCGTAGCCCTTGTTTTGAAGGAAGAGTGCGGCCTCATCTTCTCCGAACCGTCCTGTTTCAGATTTGTTGCTGCTTTTGCTCATTCCGGCAAAAGATTATTTTTTCATGAAAGTGCTGCTGTACTTCCAGTCGGCTGTTGAGATGCTGATGCGGTAGTTGCCGGGTGTCAGCTGCTGAACATCGATACACTGGCCTCCACTGGTTTTCTCAGATTTGACCAACGCTCCGCGGTTATCATAGATGTTGCAGATCATTGTCTGATTATTCGCACCGGTGATGAAAAGCTGGTTTTCGGCCGGATTTGGATACAGGCTGATTTCAGGTGCGACCAACTCCGGAGTGCTCAACAAAAGAACAATGTTGTCCCGGCTCAAAAGCTGCAATTCTGGATCGAGCTGAATGGTGGTGGGTAAGCCGACGAATGGGATATGAAATTCCTGTCCGGAAAAGGTGTTGTTAAAAACATAAATGCTGTCATCAATAAGGACCGGCACTGGCATTTCGAAAAAGCTGACCGAAGAATGGCTTTGAGTCTGATTAATCAAAATGGATAAAGAATCTCCCGTAAACATCGGGCTGATTAAAATTTCATAGGTCGGATATCCTTCGTTATAGAGCCAGTCATCGAAAAACTCCGTGAGATCCATGCCAGACTGGGTTTCCATATGCGCAATGTAATCAGGGGATTTGGCATAATCAAAATAGAAGTCATTGAAATAATTGCGGTTGCCCTGAAAAAAGTTTTCATCGCCGATAACCCAGCGCAGCATATGCAGGACATATGCGCCTTTGTAATAACTCAGACGACTCGAAAACACTGTGTTTACGCTGGTTGTATCATACACAAAGACCGACCCACCTGGTTCAGAAGTGACATAGTCAACAGCACTTTCTTTCCATGGCATCCACCAGTCATTGGGAAAGAAATGTTCATAGTTCAGTGCAGTATAATAAGTAGCAAATCCTTCGTTGAGCCATATGTCGGACCACGAGCCGCAGGTGACAGCATCGCCGAACCACTGATGTAAAAGCTCATGAGCCATAAGTTCATATCCGAAATCGACCAGAAAAGTCATGGTCTGATGCTCCATGCCTCCGCCCCAGCCAAATTCAGCATGTCCGTATTTTTCATTCATGTAGGGATAAGGTGCAATCAGCGAATCATAAAACTGCATAACTGGTTCCAGAAAAGGGGTGTTATTCTGTGCATCGGTCAGATCTTCACTAAATACATAGCTCACCATAGGCAGAGAGCCAGTTGATAATGTAAAGTTATCGGTGAAAATACTGTAATCGGTCACTGCAATGGCAACCAAATAGGTCGCAATTGGATAACGGTGTTTCCAATGTGCAGTGGTAGTTGTGCCAACGGTTTCTGAAATCAGAATTCCGTTAGATGCGGCATGGTATCCGTTGGGATGTGTGACATAAACATCTATGGAATCAATTTTATCACTCAGATCGTTTTTGCATGGCCACCATTCGTAGGCTCCATAAGGCTCCGAGAGTGTCCACAGCGCAGGTGTCCCGCTGCCGTGTGTGCTGGCTACGAATGATGTAAACCCGCTTGTAGCCTGCGGATTGCCATGGTAATACACCGTAATACTGTCCAGAACGCCGGCTGGTAATGCAGGAAAACCGGTGATATTCACTTCATCGGTTACGTGAACCGACATAACGGATGAACCGTGATACCTGACAGAATCAACCATCATATTTACTTTCAGTGAAAAGTTGATTTGTGTCAGATTGTTTTGCAGTGGAATAAAATATGAAGTGACAGAGCCACTGATGTAGCAAGTGTCCGGATCAACGGTCCAGTTGAAGCGGTGATATTTCAGATCGTATTCCTGCCCGACAAATTTATCGGGAGTGTATGTCATTCGCGAGGCATTGAAGGCGTCGTCGAGGGCAATCTGTCTGGTGGCATTGATGTCAATAATCTGGGCCTGCATCAGAAGCGCAGTTGCAGCGAACATCAGAGTGAAAAAGATCTTTTGCATGGTGGAATTTATTGTAAGAGCAAATGTAAGATAAATTCGTTGCAGCGGAAACTAAAAACAGGTGCCGTCTTAAAACAGCGGTATGTTTGAATTTAAAGACAGCCTCGGATTTAACGGGGAATTCTTCAATTGCTGCGAATTATACATGCAGCATTCCTCGAAAACCTCTTGAATTATAATAAGATTCGGCTCCGTTGTGATATATGAACACATGACCATAGCGGAAATCACCGAACAAAGCTCCTCCCAGCGCCCTTATGTCTGCAGGGGTTCTGAGCCAGCTTGATGTTTTCATATCAAAGCTATCAAGTGTCTGCAGTTGCCGGTAGTGTTCTTCATCAAGTAGTTCAATTCCCATTTCTGCAGCCATGTCTATGGCATTGTGTGCCGGTTTGAACTCTTTTCTTGAATCCAATGCAGCCCGATCGTAACAGATGCTTCGACGTCCTTTCGGGCTTTCGGCTGAACAATCGCAAAAAATTATTTCACCTGTTGTTATGTCGTTCCAGCAAATATCCGGTTCCCCGCCTGTCTTTTCCATTTCATTCAGCGACCAGAGTTTGTCAGGGTTTGAAAGCAGCCTGGCTTCAACATCAGGCCAGATCAGGTTTTTATGTCGATGCATGTTGTTCTCAAATCGGGTCTTTAACGTGGCAACAAGCAATTCAATCTGCTCCTCCGATAAAAGTGCATTTTTCATTTTGCTCCTTTCCTGAATTGAAGAATTATTTCAGCAGGTATTAAAACAATTGTTTCTGAAGATTGCAAACCGACCTGGACTTTTAAAAAATCAAATGTTGTTTTGCTTTGCATTGTCAATGGCAGCGGGCCATTCGTCGCGTTCGGCTTTTTTGCCAATCTGAATACTAAATTCATGTCCGGTCCGATCTTTCAGAATCAATCGCTTCGAAAAGCCGAATCTCCGCAGCTCTTGTTGTGCTTCAGCTACAGGAATTTCGAAAACAAATTCTTCCGGTTCATCATATCCCATGGCTTTTTCCATTTTATCACGGATAATGTTGCCCACTGCGCCATGATCAAATTTTATACGTGCATGTTCTCCCTGAAACAAAATACGTTTGTCAGTCAGAATCAGGTTCCCGTTGAACATTTTGGCTACCGACTGAAAGTATGCCGCCTGCGACGATTTTATAATTTTTTCTTCCATTATTATTGTTTTTCAAATATAAATCTTTTTCTAACTACCGCTAAGTCCTGACTGTTTGCCGGGCCAAGAACATAAAAAAAGCCCCAAAAGGGGCTTAAAGTCAAAACAACAACTAGTCGTATTTTAGTACATGTCACCCATTCCGCCGCCGGGCATCGGAGGCATAGCGGGTTTGTCTTCTTTGATTTCAACAATAACTGTTTCGGTTGTCAGCAACATGCCGGCAATCGATGCAGCATTTTCGAGGGCTACGCGGGTAACTTTGGTCGGGTCGATAACACCGGTTTCGAGCAGATTTTCGTATACTTCGGTGCGGGCGTTGAAGCCATAATCAGCTTTTCCTTCCTTCACTTTCTGAACGATCACGCTGCCTTCGAGTCCTGCGTTTTCTACAATCATGCGCATCGGCTCTTCAATGGCTCTGCGAATGATATCGATTCCGGTTTTTTCGTCTTCGTTGTCGCCTTTCAGACCTGCAATGGCTTCAATGGCGCGGATGTAAGCCACACCACCACCAGGTACAATACCTTCTTCGACAGCTGCACGGGTTGCGTGCAATGCATCGTCGAAGCGGTCTTTCTTTTCCTTCATTTCAACTTCAGAAGCGGCACCAACTTTAATCACAGCAACACCGCCAGCCAGTTTAGCCAGACGCTCCTGCAGCTTTTCACGGTCATAATCGCTGGTGGTTGCTTCCATCTGTGCTTTGATCTGAGCTACGCGGGCATCAATGTTTTCCTTGCTGCCCATGCCTTTTACGATGGTGGTGTTTTCTTTGTCAACGGTCACTTTTTCGGCTTGTCCGAGATAGGTCAGATCAGCGTCTTCGAGTTTGTAACCTTTTTCCTCGCTGATAACAATACCACCGGTCAGAACAGCGATGTCCTCAAGCATTTCCTTGCGGCGGTCGCCGAATCCCGGAGCTTTTACTGCAGCTACGCGGAGCGAACCACGCAGTTTGTTTACAACCAAAGTAGCCAGTGCTTCACCTTCGATGTCTTCAGAAATGATCAGCATCGGACGTCCGGTCTGAACCACTTTTTCGAGAATCGGCAGCAGTTCTTTCATGCTGCTGATTTTTTTGTCGTAGATCAGCATGAAAGCGTTGTCGAACGAAGTCTGCATTTTTTCGGTGTCGGTAACAAAGTACGGTGAAAGATAACCGCGGTCGAACTGCATACCTTCAACAACATCAACGGTGGTGTCGGTACCTTTGGCTTCTTCGATGGTGATGACGCCTTCTTTTTTCACTCTTTTCATGGCCTCGGCAATCTGTTTGCCGATTTCATTATCATTATTGGCAGAAATGGTGGCCACCTGTTCGATTTTTTCGAAGCTGTTACCGATTTCTTTTGACTGTTTTTTCAGGTTTTCAATAACTGCAGCAACAGCTTTGTCAATGCCGCGTTTCAGGTCCATCGGGTTGGCACCGGCAGTTACGTTTTTCAAACCGGTATTGAAAATGGCCTGAGCCAGAACGGTAGCGGTGGTGGTTCCGTCGCCTGCAGCATCATTGGTTTTGCTGGCAACTTCTTTCACCATCTGAGCTCCCATGTTATTTACTTTTTCCGGAAGATCGATTTCCTTTGCAACGGTAACACCGTCCTTTGTGATGGCGGGAGCTCCGTATGATTTTTCAATAATCACATTGCGGCCTTTGGGCCCAAGGGTAACTTTTACGGCGTTTGACAAAGCGTCGACACCTTTTTTCAGTTGTTCGCGGGCTTCAACGCCATAGAGAATCTGTTTTGCCATATATCTTCAGTTTTAAAATTTTTGATTTAGATGATTGCGAGAACGTCGGATTCCTTCATGATCAGATAATCCTTGCCATCAATGGTGATTTCGGTTCCTGCGTATTTGCCGTAAAGAACAACGTCACCAACCTTAACGGTTACAGGTTCGTCTTTTTTACCGGGGCCTGCGGCTACAATAGTTCCGCGCTGCGGTTTTTCCTTGGCGGTGTCGGGGATAATGATTCCACTGCTGGTTTTGGTTTCAGCCTGAGCCGGTTCAATTACAACGCGGTCGGCCAGAGGTTTGATGTTTATCGTACTCATATTCTGTCATTTTTTTGTTCGGCGCGCCTTGTCATTTTTTATGCCAAAGGATTCTGTCTGCCATTTTTTCAGTCAGCTGATGACAACAGTGGCACGTGCGAACGGATTATTGTCTTTTTGTCAAGTTATCCGGAGTTTTATGAAAACAAAAAACCCGGAGACCGGGTTTAAAATTCTGTTTTTGTCAATTTCTGGTTTATTCAACCGGAGTGGCAGGCTGCTCACCCTGAGGGGTGCTGATCGGAGCCAGTTCGTTCGACTCAATATAGTTTTTAACCCGGCTTTCCTCAGTTTGCTGCTGTCCGCGCGGAATTACAAAAATCGACATAAGGCTCAGCGCCAGAACAACGATAGCCAGTGTCCATGTGCTTTTTTCAAGGAAATCGGCAGTCTGACGAACGCCCATAAACTGATTGGATGACTGCATTCCTGCAACCAGCCCGCCGCCTTTTGAATTCTGAACAAGAACAATGAGTCCCAAAAGGACACAAACGATTATCATCAAAATCACGAGAAAAATGTAAAAGCCCATCGCGTTGATATTTAAAGTGTTACAATTTCTTTTTCAAATTTTCGATCAGGGGTGCAAAGTAACTACTTTTTTCCGGATTGGCCAAAAGTAATTTTTCATACATCCTTAATGCTTTTTCGTAGCGACCTTGTTTTTCATAAATGGAGGCCAGCGTTTCGGATACAAGTTCGAATTTTTCCGTGGTGCTGTCTTCGGCCAGATTCCGGCGGTCGGGCAACCGGTTCAGGTCAATTTTAATGGTTGGTTCGGCCTTGATAAACTGATCGATTATTTCGGTGGTTTCCTTGTCCATGTCCTCCGGTATTTCCTGTTTCTGTGGTTCTTCGGTTTTATTCAGATTCAATTCTGCCAGCCGCTGCTGCAAAATTTTCAGCGGATCGCTTTTTTCTTCAACTTTCGGTTTTTGAATTTCTTCGATTATTTCTTCATGAATCTCTTCTTTCGCTTCTTCGGCCTCAGTAACGATTGCGGGCATTGCTTCCTGAATAATCTCTTCCTGCACCTGTTCCGCAACGGTTTCTTCAACCTGTTCCATTTCCGGCACAACGACTTCAGCTGCTGGCTCTTCAATTTCCGGAATAACAGTTTCCGTCTCTTCCGCAACCGGCTCGCTGACGACTTCGGTCTCCAAAACCAATTCTTCGGTTTGAGGAATGTCCACATTTATTTCTTCAGCAACAGGAGTCTCATTCTGGATTTCAACAGTTTCAACGGGCTCAGGAATGATGACCGGTTCAACAACCTCAGTTTCAACAACGGCTTCCGGAACCGGAGCAGGTGAGGCAATCATTTCCGGCTCTGGCGCTGGATCGCTGTTGTCCGCAATGATTTCATGCAGATTGACATACAGCATGTAACGATCCGGAACCTTGAAGCAAG
>Ga0208040_1001379_pt1 | contig 24118 bp, 23 predicted proteins | sample AD_UKC083_MetaG_FD_184431 | JGI IMG/M metagenome (GOLD analysis project Ga0208040, IMG submission 184431) | Active sludge microbial communities of municipal wastewater-treating anaerobic digesters from USA - AD_UKC083_MetaG (SPAdes) (version 2) | ecosystem: Engineered > Bioreactor > Anaerobic >...
TTCTCTACTAACTTGTCGTTTACCTTCGGTTTGAACTTGTCGGAATTTCCGACAGGTTGAACTTTCATCTAATTCTTGTTCCTCATAAATATGTTTGATGTGTTCAACAATGTTTGTTCTTGACGACTGATAAAGCTCTGCCATTTGTTGTTGCGTAAGCCACACATTTTCATTTTCAAGACGAACTTCAATTTTTGCATTGCCGTCTTCGGTATTGTAAACTATTATATTGCCTTTATCTTGGTTCATAAAAAAATCAAATCCCCTAAATCCCTAAAGGAAACTCTTTTGGGTAGTAAAAACGATAAAAAGTTATTTCATTTAAAAAGCACAAATTTAGAAAATAAAATTGGAAATTACTGCTGCTCTTTTTGTCCTTTTGTTTGCGATGCTGTTTTTCTTTATTATGTTTTGGTTACGAGATACGAATTCGCCACATTTTTAAAAAAAAATAGCCGTCTTGTTTTGAGACAGCCTCCTTTTTCTAGTTTATTCTTTTATTTCTTAGGCATATACATCGTACCAATGATTTTGTTTACTATGTTCATTGGAACAAGGTTGTTGAGAAATACAAGGAACTGATACCGGAGTCCAACAGTAATCATTACCGGCATTCTCTTTTTACGTGAAAGCTTGTAAAGAGCCTTTGCTACAGTCTTTGCAGACATGCCGTTTTGCTCGTCTCTTTCCATAACCGCAATACTTCTGCTGATGAGTCCGTCATATTCATCATCACCTACGAAGTTCTTTGCACGCTGTGCTGTAAAGTCAGTCTTAACGTCACCGAGACGTACGCATGAAACATCCACACCAAACATCTTAAGCTCGTTCTTAAGAGCTGCTGCAAGGGCCTCAATAGCTGCCTTTGTAGCTGAATAGAACGCCTGAAACGGAATTGCAAAAAGTGCCGCCGCAGATGAAATGAATATGATCTTTCCTTTTGATTCCTTAAGTTTTGGAAGAGCTGCTTTTGTTACAGTCATGTGAGCAAATACGTTGAGTTCGAACTGATTTCTCATTTCTGAAAGTTCTGTAAATTCAGTTGCGCCTGAAATTCCATATCCCGCATTATTGAGTAAAACATCAATTTTCGGAATTTGCTCGAACGCTTCTTTTACCTGCTGTTCGTCTGTAATGTCGCACTTAATGTTGATTACCTTTTTAAGGTCACAAGGTCTACGACTTAAGCAGTACACTTGGTAGCTTTTTTTTACAAAAAGCTTCGCAGTTGCTAGTCCGATTCCTGATGAAGCACCGGTAATTACTACATTTTTCATAATTCTTTCTCCTATATTTTAGCAAGGTCCGCCCTTGCATCATTCCCCGAGTTAAGATATTTCAATTATACTTCTCATTTATATTGTCAAAAATTGATTTTGCACTTGGAGTAAAGCTTTCAAAAAAGAACAATCCCTTACACTAACCCAAATTTTAAATTTAACGCTCGGGATATGCGTATCAGGCTGGATAGTTGCATATCTGTTTCGCCCCTTTCAATACGGGATATATAGGTGCGTTTTAATCCGGTACGTTCCGAGAGTTCCTGTTGTGTTATCTTCATTTCTATACGTTTTTCACGCAGTATTTCCCCATAATACCAAGCCATTGCTTTTGCATTAAATTCCGAGCGGGTATCGCTTCCTGTAACGCCATATTTTTTATCAAATTCCTTATTTACACTTATCAGTTTGCGTTTATTAGTATTCATAATCGTAATTGTATGGCATAATCAAACTTACTCCTTGTTCTATCGTCTAATTCGCTCAAAAATGTTTCAAACTCGAGTGTTTTAAATATCTCTCGCATAACAGAATTATTTGACGCCACAAATGTAACTAATTAGTTACAAACATACAATTATTTTGAGTGTAAATTTGTATATAATTGCCAAAATTTTTAGATAAAAGGTAAAAATGTTATCGAAAACCCTTTTAAACTTCCTTGCTTTTCGATAGAACACATAAGTTGTTCGGAATGTCAAAGATATAATTTTTTGAAAGCAATTTACAACAACCGTTTATGAGTATGTGGATTTTGTAAAAAATACTTATCAAAATATTTTGTATTAAAGTATTCACTATATTTGTATCTCTCCATTTTTTAATGAACTTATTTAATTTTTAGCATTATGAAAAAAGTATTATTTATTGCAGTTTTAGTGTTTTTAGCAACAAACTTAAAAGCACAAACCAACGATTCAATTCAGTCAAATGAATCCAAGTACCAATACTGTGAAATAGTAGGTAGTACATCTAGTATTTTATCTACCAAAGTCAGAATTCAGGTAGATTACGGACAGGAAGTATCATTTTGGAATCAGTATTCCAAACGTGTTATAAAAGAAGAGGACGGCAAAGCAATTAAATTCAACTCCATGATAGATGCACTCAACTATATGGGGACACAGGGGTGGGAGTTTGTACAAGCTTACGCCGTTACCATGGGTAATACAAATGTGTATCATTTTCTTATGAAAAGAAAATTGGAATAACAAATTAAGATCGTATTTCATTTTTATTGAATACCAAATCAAACTCTAGGTGAATCCTATTTATTTCTTTCGTAAACTCAAAAAACACAATGTCTGCGTTGTTCAGAATGTCAAAGATACAATTTTTGAAAGCAATTCATAACTAACAGCAAGCCGATGACGTAATTTAATATATCCCTCTTTTCCTTATATACCTCAGCAACCACGTTGGGATAGCGGCAATAATTGCGATAAAGATGCGATTTCCCCACCACGGAATGTAGAGCACTTTTTTGCGGAACATCTTTTTCAATGCACGTTTTGCAAGTTTTTCGGGTGTGATGATGTATCCGATTTTTGTACCTATTTTCTTGCTTTTACTACTTAGCTGATAGAGGTCGGTTGCCACTGCGCCCGGACATACGGTGGTAACCCCAACACCTTTACCAATGAGTTCAATGTGTAGTGAGCGCGAAAAGTTTTTCAGAAAACGTTTACTCGAACCGTAAAGAGCCAATCGTTGAACAGGCATATGTGCCGTGATTGATGAGCAATTTAAAATAAAACCACGTCCGCGTTCGCACATTTCTTTTCCAAAATAGTAGCACAACATTACTGGAGTTGTGATGTGCAAGTGGGTTTGAAGTATGTTAAAAGCTTCAGATGTTTCAATAAAATCGCTGTTTTTATATATGCCCGCGTTGTTTACCAACACTTCAACGTTGAAACTGTTTTGTTTACACCATTCGTATAGGTGTTTTGCCGCATCATGTTGCCCAAGGTCAATAACAAGCGTTGAAACCTTTATTAAACTGTTGTAATTGATAGAAATTGATTTTCCCACCTCGTGAATTGCTTCCTCGTTGCTCACTAAAATCAGGTTATAACCGCGTTTTGCCAACTCTATTGCGTAGTGAACACCAATTCCGGAACTCGCCCCCGTTACAAGTGCATAAGATTCAGATAACATATTGTGCGTCTGTTTTATTCCACAAAGTTGTTCGGAATGTCAAAGATACGATTTATTTCGAAAAAACACTTATCAAAACTTATCCCCATCATTGCAATGCAAACTATCCAAGATGAAATGCTAAAGTTAAACTGACTTAAGAAAGAGTAATTTATGTAAAACATAAGTTACATACTCGTTAAATTATTATTAAATTTGCATGAAATTTTTTGAGTGTTTCATATTGCTCAACTGCTGTTTTGCTTTCGATATTTGCTGAACTTGTCGAAGCACGGGATCAATCAATCAATCAATCAATCAATCAATCATAAAAAACAATAATGCCATTACTTGAGCTAAAAGAACTTGAAAGCTTAAGTCCTTTGTTTAAAGGAAATTGCGGAAACACGTTTGGGAAATTTCTTATGCGTATCCTTGCAATAGATAAGGTTAATGATCTTTATGATAGGAATTTCGCACTTAAAGGTCCGGACTTCACAAGAGCGGTTCTCAACGATATAGATATGGATTATCAGGTACTTAATCCAGAAGTTCTGGAAAGACTTCCGGAAGGTGCTTTTATCACCATAAGCAATCACCCCTATGGAAGTCTCGATGGAGTAATATTGATTGACCTTTTCGGCCGTATAAGACCAGATTTTAAAATTACCATAAATGATGTTCTGTCACGGGTAAAAACATTGGAAGAAAATTTTATATGTGTAACCCCTATAGGTAACGAAATTCGGACTCCCACAAAAGACACGCTGCGAGGCATTAAAGAAGGCATCAGACATCTTAATAACGGGCATCCACTCGGACTTTTTCCTTCCGGTGCAGTTTCAGACTTGAGTCTAAGGGATAGATGCATCAGAGACCGTCAGTGGCAAGAACCGGTCATAAGGATAATAAAGAGAGCTAATCTACCGATAGTGCCGGTGCATTTTTTAGATAGAAACTCAAATTTCTATTATTCTTTAGGGCTTATTGACTGGAAAATACGATTACTTCGACTTCCTTCTGAAGTTTTCAATAAGAGAGGTAAAACTGCGAGGGTGGCCTTAGGAGAAATTATCACACCTGAAGAGCAAAAGAATTATAAAGATAAAGACATAAATGAAAATTTAGTGACTTTTTAAGAAATAAGGTTTATAATCAACATTAGATAATCAGATATGGCAAATAGTAAGATAATAGATGCGGTAAGAATTCAGACTTCTTTTCTGAACGCGCTCGAAAAAAAATTATTAATTTGGCTTGCAGAAAGGCAGCCCAAGTGGGTAACTTCAGATATGATGTCATACCTTGGAGTGTTTGGTGCTGTTGTGATAGCCACAGGATACATACTTGCAGCATGGAATATCAATTTTCTATGGTTGAGCTCCTTGGGTTTTGTTATCAATTGGTATGGCGACTCCCTTGATGGTACCCTGGCGAGAGTGAGAAATACTCAAAGACCAATTTACGGATACTACTTAGACCACACCCTTGATGCAATTAACGAAGTTATTATTTTCATAGGAGTGGGTCTATCAGGGTTAGTACATTTTGAAATAGCGTTGTTAGCTTTGGTAATGTATCTCTTAATGACCATCAATGTGAGTATGAATGCCCATCTGAAAAAGGAATTCAAACTAACATACGCAAAGCTTGGACCTACTGAATTCAGAATTATAATGATAATTATCAATACCCTGTTTGCATTGATAGCTCCTCTTAGAGAATTCTCACATAGCTTCACACTCTGTGACAAAGAGTTTACCTTTGGTGCTCTTGACTACATCGGAATAGTAATAGTTATCGCACTCACTCTGATGTATATAACTGCTGTCAGAAATGATATAAAAGGATATGCTAAGATAGACCCTATGCCGGAACAAGAGTGAAGACGGTGTCTCATAAGTGCCCAACTGCTGCGCTTCGACTTAGCTCAGTAACCACGTTACTTTCGATGGTTGCTGAGCCTGTCGAAGCACGGGATCGGTCACTGACGGCAGACACAAGGTCTGCCACTACCGCCCTCAATCTCAGCGCCTTGCATTTGGACGCTTCTAAGACACCTTACTGTTTTTTAGTTGAATAGACAGCCCCATGTCAAAAATTCTAATTCGATATTTTAAGTTTTTAGGTACAAGCATAGTAGGCACCATTGTCGACACGCTCGTACTTTGGTTCTTATCCGACCTCATTTTCAATCATGCCTATTGGGCTGAATACATATTATCTCCTGTAATTTCTTTTCAATGTGCTGTTACTGTTAATTTTCTCATTTCTTATTTTTACGTTTGGAAAGATAGGCAAGTAAAAACAGAGCAAGGGGAGAAAAGAAGATTCTTTAAGCAATACGCAACATACAATCTCTCAAGTCTTGGTGTCTTTATATTCAGATTGATCATATTGCTGGCAATCGAAAGACTTACCGGTTGGGATGTGGTGATTTGTAACCTTTTAGCTATGGGAGTTTCAGGTGTACTAAACTTCATTATTAACAATTTGGTTATCTTCAAAAAGGGAAAAACATAAATTATTGATTCAGCTAATGTCTCAAGTCAATAATGCTCTTCCGCTTCATGAAAATATAAAGTAAAGCACGATACCAATGTATTGCTTTTCAAGTTTTAAAACGATGCTGCAAGCGTTGTTCAAAATATCAAAGACACAGCACAATGTTAAATATATTTAAAACAACAGGTTTTCATGAAAAACAATTATCAAAATACTTGCAAGGCAATAGACAAATGGATACTTTTGTGATGCCAATCTAAACAAAGCAACTATGAAAACAAGCGAATTAATCAGAAAGCTTAAAAAAGCAGGATGCACATTTCACAGTCACGGAACAAACCACGATTGGTGGAATAGCCCGATAACAAAACAAAAATTTCAGGTACCGCGGCACGCCCGTCAAGAAATAGGTAATGTATTAAAAAAAGTATAGAAAAACAATCGGAACGGTTTCTCATAAGTGCCCAACTGCTGCGTTGCTTTCGATATTCGGACTCAGTCACGTACTTCAAGTACGCTCCTTCGCCCTCAATCTCAGCGCCTTGCATTTGAACACTTCTAAGAAACCTTACTGTTTTGTAAATATTTGTTTTGAAACAGCCCCTGTAAAAAATAAAGATATGAAAAAAATAGATGTTATTATTGAGCGTGGAAAAGATGGATTGTTTACTGCAGTTCCACAACATGAACATAGTGTGGGTTTTTTTGGATCAGGTAAAACTGTTGAAGAAGCAATAGCAGACTTGCATAATTCTCACGCAGAAGCAAAAGAAATGTTGTCTGAATTACCTGATTTTGAATATAATATTCTGTACGATATAGCCAGCTTCCTGCAATTATTCGGAAAAAAAATGAGTCTTGCAGGCTTGCAAACAATTACAGGAATTAATCGTAAGCAGTTAAGTCATTATGTTACAGGACATAGTAAACCTTCTCCGGCTACTGTTCGCAAAATAGAACAAGGTATTAAGGCATTTACTGAAGAATTAAGCCGTGTTGCGTTTGTTTGAATTGACGTTTTATAATCATTTTTTACAGCTTTAGGCGAGTTTCTTAGTTGAATATTTATTCTGAGAAACAGTCCCTTTTTTTATGCTCAATAATACCTATAAACTATCTCTATCAAGTCCGACTTCGCCATGTCGGCGGGATTGGTGCCTGGTTCTCCTTCAGGTATTTCTTGATTCAATTTTTTGAAATGATCAACCCAGAATGGCTCTTCAAGTCCGGTTTCTTTGTTTTTGAACGACATGGCCTGTGCAGGGAAAATCGGGTTTCCATCGCCATCGAGAAAAGAGAAACGCACCAATTCGCTGCAATAAAAATCATTGTTTGATTCGCTGTATGCAAAATCATATTTTTTGCCTATATGCATCAAAGCCCTCTGCGGAGCTTCTTTGGCTGATTCTTCGTAAGCTTTTTTCACTCTGCCGACAGCAATAATGGGTTCAAAGTCAATTTTTGCCGATTCATCAATAAAATCTGCAAGCGGAGTTTTCACCACACCTTGTTTTGGCGCTGCTTCAAGAACAAATACGGAGTCATTTTCAATATAAACTATTCCAACATGCGAAAAAGGGATTTCACCGCCTTTTGAAGTCGCATTTTGGATGGCTTTCAGCAACTCTGACTCACCTTTCCCAACAGAAAACAGCAAATCACCGTCTCTCAATTTAAAATTATCTGCCGGTATGCTGCACGAAGCAAGCAGTATACAAAAACTTAAGAAAAGCATTATTTTTTTACCCATTTTTCTTTTTCCCACTTTCAGATTGAAACAATTTGCAGCCACTCAACACACCTAAACACATAAGCTGTTCAGAACGCCAAAGATACAAATAATTAAAAGTAATTCACAAGCACAAATTTTTATTTTATCAAGAGCAATTTGTTCGTATCTTTGCCGTCAATTACACCAATTTATGGAAACACTTTTAATTATACTCGCGTTTATACTTATTATTTTAGGCATTCTTGGTTCTATTTTGCCGATTTTGCCCGGCGTTCCGATTAGTTACGTTGGAATTTTACTGCTACACTTTACTGAAAAAGTGCAATTTACCACTCAGTTTTTGATATTCTGGTTGGTTATGGTCATTTTAGTACAAGTGCTCGATTATTTAGTTCCGATTTGGGGAACGAAAAAATTCGGTGGCAGCAAACGGGGCATTTGGGGCTGTGCCATCGGGATGGTAGTGGGATTATTTTTTGGACCGTGGGGAATTATTCTCGGTCCTTTCTTTGGAGCAATTGTGGGCGAACTAAGTAGCGGAAAGCAAACACAATCAGCAATCAAAGCCGGATTTGGTTCGTTTATCGGGTTTCTGCTTGGTGTTGTTTCCAAACTGATTGTCGGCGGGTTTTTATTGTATTACGCGATAGTGAATGTGGTTTGATTATAGAATATACAACACTTATTTTAAATAAAAAGACCAAGTCAAATTTCGAAGATTTTTCAGACAATATTAGATGGAATTTTCAGGATTGTTGATTAAAACATCATATAGCTATAACACTATCTTGTAATTCCTTTGCCATTCGATTGAATGCATTTTTAATTCTGATAAGTTGTTTTTCACTTACAGGCTTAGAGCCTGCCACATAATGACGAAAATTCGAAGGACTGATTCCCGCGTATTGGGCTACGCGTGTGGCATTCAGAAAGTCAAAGTTATTAAAGAAACTCGGTAAATCATACACCCACTCTATATTTAATTCAGGAAAAACCTCATTGGGATATTCCTCTTTCATTTCGTCGTAAAAGGTAAGGCAATCTCGTTTTGCTTCTTCTACCGTATCCCCACTTCCACCTAAATCAAAGTGTTCAAAGGGATAGTCCGACGAACAAATAAAACCCTCATCCCCGTTTTTTGTAACAACTATTTTTAATTTAATTTTTTCCATAATTTTATTAATTAATGACAGCAATATTACACCTCGGTATTTTTACAAGCTTTCTCAATCATAGACTTAGCAGTTCTCTCATTGATGTTCGGATGACGTGAAAATGGAAACTTACGCCCGTTCGCATATACCCAAATATCATGTTTACCGCCGTGTCTATGAAATTTACAGCCAAATTCAATGAGCTTTTGCTCCAAAACTAACTTTTTCATAGAAAGGATGGTTTTAATCAACGCACAAATTTACGCATATTTGCGTAAAATAAAAATACTTTTGGTTTATTTAAGGATATTCATTAATTAATAAGATTAAGCCAACTGAATCATTGTAAAATAGTTAGCTTTTTTATGTCTTTGGATATTCTCTCGTATTTGCAGTTAATGGCTCAAAACGGAGGTAATCAACTACTGAAGATATGGCAAGAATATATATTGGCGGTGTCTCATAAGTGCCCAATTGCTGCACTTCGACCTTGCTCAGTAACCACGTTACTTTTGAGACAACCCCAAACCTCACTTCATTTTTTTGTCTTGACACAAAAAAACGAAGCAAAAAAAAGTCAAGACTATGCCCGTTTCGCTCGAAAAATTAGCGCTCAAACAGCTAAATCGTCCAAACTCGCAACTCCGTTGCTCAGACAAGGACGATTTTTAACGCTGTTCTCACTTATTTTTCGGCTCATCGGACAAGGTCAGTCGTTGAGCTCGCCATCCCGAACCCCGGACCCCGGAACCCGCTAACTTCCCTAACTTCCAAAAAACTACTATCTACTAACTACCAACTACCAACTACCTTACCATCACCTTCTTCACCTTCACCTTACCCTTACCTACTTTCACAAAATAAACACCTTGACGCCCCATATGCAGCACAAGTTTGTTTGTAGCAATAGCTGTTTCATTGATAAGTAGCTGACCCGTTAAGTCGTAGATACTTAGGCTGCAACCCACAGCATTGTTAATCACGATGTCTTTATCTTGTGTGTACACATTTACATTCGACAGGTAGTTTTCGTCAACTGCACCAATTACTTCGAAGCTTGCCATGAAGGTGGTGTCGCAAGTTACCACGAAACTACGCGGGTTTTCCGTATTACCGTCTTGCCACTGCAGGAATTGGTAGCCTTCTGCAGGCACAGCAGTCAATGTTACGGTAGTGTTGGCGATATAGCTGCCGCCACCTGTTACGCTACCTTTGGTGGAGTCATTGCTTTCGGCTGTTACCGTGTATTTCAGTTCCGAATGCTCTTCAAAGTAAGCCACCAGTGAAACGTCTTCTGTCAGGGTAAAGGTGTATGGGCTAAGTGAGCATCCGTCGCTCCAACATGTGAATTTGTAACCATCCTCAGCTATGGCAGCGACCGTTACCTGATCGGTTTCGCAGCTATAGGGTGAGGTAATAAACACCCTGCCCATTTCTATGTCATCCGACACAGCTCTCAACGAGTAATATCCCTCCTCGATAAAGAGTTGCTGCTCAGGCATCTCTTGCTGAAAAGCTGCGGTACTTCCGCATCGGATAAACATGGGGATATTAAATTCGTAATGGAACGCACCTTTACCCACATACGGCGGTGCGGGTGCCCAGAATGTAACGTGTTGCAGACTATAACAAGCTAAGAAAGCTTGTTCACCTATCGTTCCCAATTGTGGACCAAAGTGAATACCGGGCATGCTATAACACCCTTGGAAAGCTCCAAAGGCGATAGAGTTTATAGACCGCAGATACGGTACCTCTTTCAGATCCTCGCAGTCCCGGAACGCCCACATTCCGATGCCTGCCAAGTTATTATCTTCACTTAGGTTGATGTGGCTCATTCTGTAACAACCGAAAAAAGCTTCTTTACCGATGAGTAGTACTGCATCCGGAATTTTAAAACTACCTGTGATACCGCAGCTTATAAAAGCCCTTTCCCCGATAGCGGTTACCGTTTCAGGAATAACCGTGTTGCAGCACCCTTTGTAAAGCGTATTGGTAGCTGTCTCAATCATAGCATTGCAATTATCCCGACTGTCGTAATTGGGGTTGCTGTTACTGACGGTAATGGCAGTTAGATTTTTCCAAGGATAGGTAAGAAAAGCATCCTCGCCAATCACCTCCAGCGATGCCCCGATATGCAGGCTGTTTATGCTGTCGCAACAGTAAAATGCCTCTTTTTCTACAGTGGTTACGGCATCCGGTATTCGCACCTGTCCCTTAATCCCTTTACAGTTGTAGAATGCACCTCTCTCGATGGTTTCCAGTACCGTGGCACTTCCCAAATCAATGCTTTGCAGTTTAATACAGTTTTGGAATGCCTCGTACCGGAGCTGTTTTAGCGTAGCGGGAAATACCAGATTATCTTTGATACTCGAGCAGCCGTAAAATGCTTTGGTACCAATATATTCCACCCGGGCAGGTATAGCAAGTTTAGTAATGCCTGTGCATCCTTCGAAGGCTGACCCCCCGATGAATTTCAGTCCGTCAGGAAGGTCTATGCCGGTAATCTTTCTACATCCTAAGAAGTTTTTCCAGCCTATAAACTCCAAAGTCTTAGGAAACTTGATATGTCCCTCTATGTTCGTACACCCCTCGAAAGCTTGGTCACCAAGGATTCTGAGGGAATCGCCCAATTCTATGCTTGTCAGCGCTGTGCAACCGAAGAATGCCTTCTCAGCAATGGAATCGCCACCTGTTATTGTTACTTGGGTCAGTTTCGGACATTCGTAGAAAGCCATGTTGCCTATGACTTTCGTCTTCTCCGGAATTACTACCTTTTTAAGATTCGGACATTCTAAGAACGCGTAATTATCAATAATCTTTACCTCGGGACTAAACTGAATAGCCTCCATGCCGCAAGAGGCGAAAGCATGGTTACCGATAAATTCCACTGAAGGACCCAGGTTGAGGTGCTTTAGTGAACCCCAGTATCGAAAGGCTCCACTTCCGATAATTTTTACCGAAGGAGAGAAAGTTATACTTTCCAGACCCTCCAGGTCTTTGTCGTAGAGATCTCTGCCAAAGGCTAGTTCCCCGATACTTACGCCGCCTACCTGCAGGGTTCTCACTTTTGTAATGCCGTAGAATGCCCTATTTCCAATCCGTAACTTGGTATTACCGTTGAACTCTATGGTTTCCAACTCCGAACAGCCGATAAAAGCCTCCGGACCTATACTGTCTGCCGTAGTGCTGATATCTACTTTGGTTATTTTTTCACAATTTAGGAAAGCGCGTTTGCCTACAGTGCCGTTAACGGGTATGCTGCCGGATAAAGCAGTACATCCGTCGAATGCCCTTTCGCCAATCTCTTGCCCGCTGATTGCACCGAGTCCTATGGTTTGCAAAGCTGTACAGCCTTGAAACGCCCCGAGGCTGATTTCCTTTACCTTAACAAAGGAGACATTTTTCAGTGCCGTACAGCCTTCGAATGCACGTTCCCCAATCTTTTCCACCCCGCTACAGCCGGTTACACTCACCAATCCCGTGAAATTCACGAAAGCACTTGCACCTATTTCTATCACATTACCCGGTATATATGCACCGGTAACGTTCGGGTTACCGGGGTAGTTGCTTGCTATCTTGGTTAAAGGAAGGGTCTCTTCTTTGTAGTCGTATATGGGATTGCCATCTTCGTCGTAATCTTTAATCTTACGGAGCTTAAAGGTTACGTCATTTTTGAAGGTTACGGAGCCGGAATATGTGCTGATTACACCACCCTCTGCCTCTTTCCATTCGCTGTCGGGTATGTAATATGCACCGTTTGCTTCGTCGTAGTCTCCTTCGTAGATTTCATATTCATCATAGGATTGTGCCGCTGCTCTTCCCATACAGGTGAAAAGCAGGATTGCCAGAATAAAAATAGTTTTTGTTTTCATATTAATATTAAGTTGTAAATCCCCCTAAATCCCCCAAGGGAAGCCCCCTAAATCCCCCGAAGGGGGACTTGGGGATAGTGGGATTGATGATTATTTATTTGTTTATTTATTCATATTTTATGTAAAAGTTTTATTGCTTTTCATCTTTTATCTTTCATCTTTCCGCTCCTCCCGGAACACGGAACGCGGAACTCGTTAACTTCCCTAACTTCTTTAACTTCCAAAAACTACTAACTACTATCTACCCTTTTCTTTTGTCTTTATATCTTAGTGTCTAAAATATTTCTTTCCATTTTGAATGACAATACCTTTGTAGTTCTCATCTACTTTCTGTCCTGAAATGTTGTAAAAAACACCTTTGGGGTCGAAGCGGCTATTTATTACAGGGCTGATTCCTGAAGTAAAATCAACAGTCCAGCCTTCCGGTACGTGCGATGCGTCTCTGTTAGAGACATCCAAACCCATAGGACACACGAACGTGCCGGTAGCCGATACATTACTCACCCAGTCCAAAGTGACATTGCTGGCATCCGTCCATGAGGTAAAATTCACTTTAAGGTAATTCAATTTGCTACAACCATTGAACATGCTCGCATAACATCTTGTTGCCAAGGTAGCGGCAGGCAGAACGGGTGCCGTCTCCAACTCCTTACAGCCGGAGAACATCATCTCATAGCAGCTTGTCGTCATGGTGGTGGCAGGCAATGCGGGCGCATTGGTCATGCTGTCGCAGCGAGCGAACATGGCTTGATAGCAGTATATTGCCAACTCGGTGGCCGGCAGGGCGGGTGCCGTTTTCAACCTCTTACAATCTGTGAACATTCCGGCATAGCATCCATTAGCCAAAGTTTCGGCCGGCAGTTCGGGTGCAGCAGTCAGGTTGGTGCACTCGGAAAACATCCCGCTGTAGCAGTGAACAGGCATTCGGGTAGCCGGCAATACCGGTGCATCGGTCAGCTCCGTACAACCCTTGAACATATCGTTGTAGCAATAGTTTGCCAGTTTGGTTGCCGGCAGAGCAGGTGCGTCGGTCAGGTTGGTGCAGCCCTCGAACATACCGTCATAGCAGTAAAACTCCAAAGTATCGGCCGGCAGTTCGGGTGCGGCGGCCAATCCTGTGCAACCTTCGAACATGTTTCTATAGCATCCCAATGCCAAGGTGTCGGCAGGCAGGATAGGTGGGTTAATTAGACCGGTGCAGTTTCTGAACATATATGCGTAGCAGGTTTCTGCCAGCGTGGTAGCAGGAAGTTGAGGTGCGGTAGTCAGTTTTGTGCAACCATCGAACATGTTTCTATAGCAGTTTGTTGCAAGCGTCTCGGCAGTCAGGGCGGGTGCAGCGGTCAGTCCCGTACAGTTAAGGAACATATAGTTATAGCAGTGGTCTGCTAACTTGCTTGCCGGTAGAGCAGGTGCGGCAGTCAGTCCTGTGCAACCCCAAAACATATTCGAGTAGCAATAGGGCGCCAGGGTGTCTGCCGGCAGTTCTGGTGCCGTAATCAGACTGGATTCACAACCGGAGAATAGTGCGTTGAAACAATAGTCTTTGCCCGCCAGTGAAGTGGTCGGACTGTCACCGTCGGTCAATGTCATCACATTGCCCGAGGCAGCGATCTTGCCCGTCATAATAAACCTGGCACGAGTATAAGTTCCGGTTCCTCGATAATCACCCTTGAAATAGACTTTATCGCCTTTATTACTGAGAGTGATGTTTGTTTCGGACACGTAGTTCGTCCAAGTAACACCATCCGTACTGGTTTGAATATTGGCGGTGATACTTGTGGGTACACTTAGTTTTACGGAAGAATACGCTTCTTCAGCAGTAAAACAGAGATAATCAACACTGACGGCCGGAGTGGTCTCAACAGTCCAATTTACCGGTACATGTGATGCATCTTTGACAGAGACATCCAAGCTCTCAGGACATACAAATGTGCCGGTAGCTGATACATCCTTCACCCAGTCCAAGGTGGGATTGGTAGCATCTGTCCATGAGGTGAAGTTTACTTTAAGGTAATTCAGTTTGCTACAGCCTTTGAACATTTCCTTGTAGCATGTTTCTGCCAAGGTAGTGGCAGGCAGGACGGGTGCGGTTTCCAATTCGGTACAGTCGAGGAACATCTTGTAATAGCAGCTTTTCATCAAGGTGGTGGCAGGCAGTGCGGGTGCTGTTTTCAAGCTTGTGCAGTTCTCGAACATGCCTTCATAGCAGTACTCTGCCAGGGTGGTGGCAGGCAAAGCGGGTGCTGTTTCCAAGCCCGTGCAATTCCAGAACATCCAGCAATAGCATCCTTCAGCCAGGTTAGTTGCCGGCAATTCGGGTGGGGTAGTTAGTGCTGTACAACCTTCGAACATCCTGTCGCAGCAGTGTCTTGCCATTTGCGTAGCCGAAAGTTTCGGTGCTGTGGTCAAGCTTGTACAACCGGCGAACATGCCTTCATAACATCGCTCTTCCAACGTAGTAGCAGGCAGCAGAGCAGGTGTCGCTTCCAAACCTGTACAATTATAGAACATAAAGTCATAGCATCCCATAGCTAAGGTAGTAGCAGGTAGGTCGGGGGTGGCAGTCAGCTTGGTGCAACCTTCGAACATATATGCGTAGCAGATATCTGCCAACGTCTCGGCTGACAGTGCGGGTGCAGCAGTCAGTTCAGTACAAGCTTTAAACATTTCCATGTAGCAGCCTTTTGCCAAAGTAGTGGCAGGCAATTCCGGCGCAGTGGTTAGTCCGGTGCAGCCATTGAACATATTAAAATAGCAACCTTCCGGCATGGTGGTAGCAGTTAATTTAGGTGCTGCAGTTAAGCCGGTACAGCCTCTGAACATCTGGGCATAGCAGTAATCTGCCAGGTCGGTTGCCGACAACGTGGGTGCGGCGGTTAGCTTGGTACAGTTCAAGAACATCCCAAAGTAACATCTTGTTTCTAAGTCAAGTGCAGGCAACGCAGGTGCAGCGGTAAGATTCGTGCAACCGAAGAACATTTGTGCGTAGCAGCGTGATGCCAGCGTAGTAGCGGGAAGTTCGGGTGCGGTGGTCAAGGCTCCACAGTTATAGAAAAGTCTGTAGAAACAAGAGTCTTTTTCTGCCAACGAAAGGGTCGGAGTACCGCCGTCGGTCAGTGTCATTATATTACCCGAGGCACTTATCTTGCCCGACATTACAAACGAAGCATAATTCCCGCCTCCGCTACCCCGGTAATTGCCTTTGAAATAAACTTTTTCGTCTTTCAAGAGATCAATTTGCGCTCCGAACGTGTAGTTTGCCCAGTTGATACTATCCGCACTGGTCCAGATATCGGCGGAGATACTTCCGTTTACACTTAAGCTTACAGAACCCGCTTCCTCGGCGGTAAAACACAGATAATCTATGGCATATAAGCCGCTTGCTCCTATCATCATTAGGAGCGTCAAACATAAAAGTCTGAGATTGTAATTTTTGAGTTTCATATTGAAATTAATTTTTAAAATTTTTGAGTTTCTTTGTTATTCGATTGTGGTTTCTTACTCGAAAAGGTCATCTTTGTCCAGGTTTTTTATAGTCTTTTTACGCGACCAGAGGAAGAATAGAAAATGTATCAGCAGCAGTATGCCCCAGTAAATAAGTATATTAACTGATATATCTGTGTCTTCGTTTTTGGAACAAAACCCCAGTCCTATCCACAGCAACGTTATTGCACCATGAACCAGATAGGTTGTTAAATGGAATCTGAATCCGATATCATATATAGGTAAATATTCCTCGTCTTTATGTCCGAAATACCACCCCGAAGCGAACATCAGAAATCCGTAAATTGTTGCCGAAACGGTAATGATGGCTGTTGAGTTATTTTCTATTCCAAAGCTCAAAAAATATCTGAAAATTATGGTTAATACGGCAACGGTCAATGCATACCACAATAAATACGACGTGATGGTTTTCATTTATTTATTTAGCTTTAAGATGTTTATAATTTCGGTTGAGTGGAACAATTTAATATTTCTATCCACGAATCGATCGAAAAGTTCCTGTCCCAGATCGGTCATATAATAATACTTCCTATCGGGACCTTTGTTGCCCTCTTGGAGGTCATAAGCCAGTACATCGATAACTTCAAATTTTCTCAATGACCGATACAGACTCTGCTCCTCGCATGTAATTGTGCCGTTCGATTTTTCCTCAATGAAGCTTTTAATTTCATCGACATATTTCTTGCTTTCCTGAAGCGCCATAAAAATCCAGAGCGTCAACTGCCCTTTCTTATAGGTGTTCTCCCAGGAAAGCAATAATTCATCCAGCAATTTGTCTTTTTTCATTATTACTTTATTTGTATTAAACAACTTGAATAGTACAAAAGTACTAATAGTTTTTATCCGACAATCAATTTTAAGTTAATTTAACAAAATAAATATTAAGTTATTTTGGTGATGGTGTTTAAATTATAGGAATTATTTACAATGTATCGTGCAATTTTGTTTAATTCATTTTGATTGCATTTTTGTATTTATTGTTATAGAGACGTCACAATGTGGCGTCTCTGTTTTTACGTTTCGGGGCTGTCTCAAAAGTACATATTTAACAAAAACCCGCAAGGTGTCTTAGAAGTGCCAAATGCTTCGTTTTTTTTGTGTCAAGCCAAAAAAATGAAGAGGGATTTAGGGTTGTTTCAAAACGAATATTCAACTAAAAAACAGTAAGGAATCTTACTCGAAAAGGTCATCTTTGTCCAGGTTTTTTATCGAGTTTTTGCGCGACCAAAGGAAGAATATAAAATGTATCAGTAGGAGTATACCCCAATATATTAGTATATGAATTGATATATTCAAATCTTCATATTGAGAACCGAACCCGAGTCCTACCCACAGCAGTGTTATAGCATTGTAAACCAAATAGGTTGTTAAATGAAACCTGAACCCGATGTCGTATATGGGTAAATACTTCTCGTCTTTATGTCCGAAATACCATCCCAAACCGAACATAAGAAATCCGTAAATTGTTGCCGAAGCGGTAATGATTGCTCCGGAGTCGTGTTCTATTCCGTAACTTAAAAAATATCGGAAAATTACGGTTAAGACAGCAATGGCCAACGCGAACCACAACAGATATGGTGTAATGAATTTCATTTATTATTTGATTTTAAGATGTTTATGATTTTGGTTGAGTAAAACAGTTTATTATTACTTTATTCTTGTTAAAGAACTTGAAAAACACAAAGGTACAATAGTTTTTATTTGACATAGAGGTTTTAAATTACTTTAACAAGTAAAACCCCAAGGCATTTGCCCACATCCCACTTCATTTTTCAATTTATTGGACGAGATCGTCGGTCGTGCTACCAAATATAACTTTAAGAGAAAGTGTGTCAGTAATATCTGAAAACAATATAGATATATTAAAAAAATCAACTTAAAGCAGCAAGATTATCATCATTTACAATTTCCCTGGCACCAGCCTCATACAATTTTTGAATGCGGTCTTCATATTTTTTTTCAACTTTTCCGCGCACAATTTTCATGGTACTGTTGACCAATCCGTTCTTTTCTGTGAAAGGTTCTCCAACTACGGCAATGGCAGCAGGAAGCCAACGTTCCGGAAAACTGCCTTCAAATTTACCTCCTGACTTGTATGCATCGACCTCTTTTTGCAATAAATTCAGAGCAAAAGTTTTACCTTCAACAGTATTCCAATCAAGGCCCTCTTTTGCTACAACTTGTTTCAAAGCCTCCTGGTTAGGTACTATCAAAGCTGAAGTATATGGTTTTTGATCATTGTACAAAACAACTTGCTCAATCAATTTTGAGTTATCGGCCAGTGATTCTTCAATACCTTCCGGACTGTATTTTTCACCGTCACTAGATATCAACAGACTTTTGAAGCGACCTACCACATACAGAAAACCATCATCATCCATATAACCCATATCTCCGGTATATAACCATCCGTCTTTGATGGTTTCAGCGGTGGCTTTCTCATTTTTATAGTATCCTGCCATCACATTTTCACCACGAATAACAATCTCTCCTTTTTCATAATTAGGTAATTTCTTACCGTCCGTATCACAAATCTTTAAATCCATGTACTTTACCAAAGCACCGGAAGAACCTAATTTATGACGTTTTAAACCATTGGATGAAATCACAGGTGTGGCTTCCGACAAGCCATATCCTTGGAACATAGGAATGCCGATGGCATAAAAGAATCTCTGCAAGTCAATATCCAACAAAGCACCGCCCCCGATAAAGAAATCTAACTCCCCGCCAAAAGCTTCACGTACTTTGGAAAACAATATTTTATCAAACAAAGCTAAAATCGGTTTTTTAAGGATTTGCAATCCCCTACCCTTGTTATATCCCTCTTTATTATAGGAATACGACATTTTCATCGCAAGATTGAACAGCTTTTCAACGAACGGTCCTTTTGCCCGTATATTCGACTCAATATTTTTTCTGAAACTTTTAGCTAAAGCCGGTACACTTAGCAACAAGTTAGGCTTTAACTCTTTGATGTTGACAGGGATACTTTTCAAGGTCTCCATGCCCGTTTTACCAACTTGAACCGTACCAACGCTCGCTCCACTCGCCATAAAACTATAGAACCCGGCAACATGCGCAAAACAATGGTCAAGGGGCAATATAATCAGCGTTTTATAAGTAGTTGGAATGGACATCAAAGTCAGGGCTTGCTCAACATTGGCCGTATAATTTCGATGTGTCAGCATGATGCCTTTAGGATCGGCGGTCGTACCGGAAGTATAACTAATATTGGCCAAATCATCCGGCAAAATAGTAGCAGCACGTTCCTCAACAGCTTTCGGATGTTTTTTCAGATATTCCTTTCCTTGTTTGATAAGGTTTTTGTAACTGATTTCTTTTTCCTGATATTTAGCTTGTACGTCTAATACTATTACTGTCTTTACCAATGGCAAATCATTGATGATGGTTTGTATTTTCTTTAATTGCCCACCTGAAACCATGATGTATTTAGCTTCGGAATGAAGCAAGCGAAAAATCAAATCATTGCTTTCTTCTAATTTGACAGACAGCGGAATATTGATAGCACCTGTCAATAAAATGCCTAACTCCCCAATTATCCAGGCGTTCCTTCCTTCAGATAATAAAGCTACTTTATCCCCTTTCTGAACGCCTAAACTGATTAGTCCGGCAGCCAACACATGTGCTTGTTGTTTAGTCTCTTTGTAAGTAGTGGGTTCAAACTTATCCTTGGTTTTTTCCCATAAAAACGGATTATCCGAAAATTTCTTTACACTGTCATTCAGTAAATCAATAATGGTTGTCCTCTGCATAATAAGTCATATTTAATTCATGGATGATAATTATGATGATGGATGATGACACTTACAGACTATCATCAATCATGGAAATTTTTTGTTCCACGAGTCTTGCTTCTTCCTTCAATGATTCAATTTTACGTTCCATTTCTTTAATCAAACCTGAACCTTTCTTATTGGTTGAAGATAAAAAACCGATATTGTTTTCATAGGTAGCAATTTCTGATTTCAGATGCTCATACACACGCATCAGCTTTTCTCGTTCGCGCAACAGTTTATTCTCACCCTTCAAAGACATATCTTTCAAGTTTGTTTTAAACGTGTCTAAACGGCGCTGATTGGCATCCACGTTGAGTTTTTCAAACATTTTATCTATGGCAGCACGGTATTCTTTATAAATCTTATCTTTATCCCTGTAAGGAACATACCCAAGTTCATTCCATTCGGCAATATATTCTTTGAGCATGAGCAAAATTTCTTCGGGACTTTTATCAGTTACCGTATCTAAGGCGTTTATTTTCTGAATACACTCTTGTTTGAACTTTAAATTCTCCAACTCAACCTTGCGTTGTCCACCCATATTCTTTTTCTTTTGTTCGAAAAAATAATCACATGCACCAATAAAACGCTTCCAGATTTCATCTGAAAATTTCCTTGGAACCGGACCAATGGTTTTCCACTCTTTTTGCAAGCGAATCAAAGTTTCGGTTGTTTCTTTCCAGTCTGTACTATCCTTTAATTGTTCGGCCTGCTCACATAAAGCTATTTTTTTCTCTAAATTCTCGTTCAACAAACCTTTAGTAGATTTGTAAAACTCGGATTTTGCATCAAAAAAGACATCACAGGCCTTGCGATATCTGTCGAAAACTTTATGGTTCATTTTTCTGGGAGCAAAACCAATCGAACGCCATTCTTCCTGCCACCCAAAAATTACTTTTGTAGCATCATCCCAAGCCTTATAAGTGCTGAGAGAAGAAACGTCGAATGCCTCAACCTTTTCACACAAGGCAATCTTTAAGCGTAAATTTTCTTCTTCAATTTTCCTGACATCATCAAAATGCCCCTGATGTTTGCGATTGATAATGGCAGAGGCAGCTTTGAAGCGATTCCAGATTTGTTCGCGATACTCACGTGCTACAGGTCCTGTTTCACGCCAGTCGTCGTGCAACTTCTGCAACTGATTAAATGCAGAAAGCACATCCTCTTCTTCCGCCAAACGCTCTGCTTCTTCACATAGTTCAGTCTTGGCTTCCAAATTCTTTTTAAAATCATATTCCCGAAGTTCTTTGTTGATCTTCACCAAATCCCAAAATGTTTCCTGAAGATTATTGTAAGATTTCCATAACTCATTCGTAAACTCAGGCGACACATGACCAATCGTCTTCCATTTACGCTGTAAATCACGGAACTCACTGATAAAAGACGAAACATCATCATTGCTTTCTACAAGCACTTTCATCCTGTCAAGGATGTGTTGTTTTTCCAACAGATTCTGTTCTTTGTCAGCCTCCAACTTAGCTTTTAATGAAGCTCTTTTAGACTTATAATCGCCAAGCAATGATTTCAACTCTTCATCTAAACCATCTTTGATAGATTGATATTCAAGTTCTTCACCTCCGGATTCAAGAAATTCTTTTTTCTTCTCTTCATTTTCAGCTTTTAGCTTTTTATAGAAAAGTTGCTTTACTAAATCAACCTCTTGCTTGATTTCGGTTATCTCCTGGGTCAATAGTTGCCGCAAATGATCAACCAGTTCCTGTCGGGAAAAAGCGTTTAAATCCACAGCCTGTTCAGGTGTTTCTTTAACCTGTTCTACTGCATCTGCAGTTGGCTTCGTTTTCACTACAGGTTTTTTAGGCGCTTCTTCGGCTTGTTGTTCAACTGTTTCTGCAACTTGTTCAGGTGCTTTCGATTTCTGCTTGGTTGCTTTTTTGACGACCGGTTCATCAGCTTTTTCCTGAATTGGTTCAACAGCTTGCTCAATTGTATTAGCAGATTCTTTTTCCGCATCAACGGTTTGTTCCGCAGCCTCAACAATTTCTTGAGTTGAATCAACTTTTTGTAAAGATTCTTCCTTAAGGGATTCTTTAGATGAATTCTTGTTTACAGCATCTACATCATTAACTTTGTCACGTGGATCCATGTTCGGTATTTTTTAAGAAAAAATTTTATTGCAAATTCTTTCTAATTGATTGCTTGAGTTTTGTGTTACAAAAATAGATTATTTTTTCAACTAATCACAAATTTAGCAAAAAAATGCTTATTCCTGTAATTCATGCCCCATCCTGTTTTTTTTAGTTTCCATGTAAAACTTATTATAAGGATTAGGTTTAACAATTAACGGCACATTCTCTACAATAGTCAGATTGTAGGCTTCCAAACCGATTCGCTTCACAGGATTATTAGACATCAATTTGAATTTGGTCACGCCAATACTTCTCAATATTTGCGCTCCCACCCCATAATCACGTTCATCGGCTTTAAAGCCAAGGTGGAGATTTGCATCAACCGTATCCAAACCTTCTTCTTGCAATTTATAGGCTTTGATTTTATTCATCAATCCTATTCCTCGCCCTTCTTGTTTTATATAGACTATCACACCTTTACCTGCTTTTTCTATCATCTGCATAGCCAAATGCAGTTGTTCGCCGCACTCGCAACGCAACGACCCAAATATATCGCCTGTAACACAAGAAGAATGTACGCGCACAAGAATAGGTTCATCTGGTTTCCAGCTACCTTTAATCAAGGCAACGTGCTCCAAGCCGTTGGATTTCTGAAGGAAAGGTATCAATCTAAAATTACCGTAAGCGGTCGGCAGTTTTACTTCTACACCCTTTTCAATTAAAGACTCCGTTTTGAGACGATAAGCAATTAAGTCTTCAATGCTTATAATTTTAATATTAAACTTCTCCCTCAATTTCAACAAATTAGGAAGACGCGCCATGCTTCCATCTTCATTCATTATTTCAATCAAAGCTCCGGCGGGATATAATCCGGCTAATCTGGCTAAATCAACGGCTGCTTCCGTATGTCCTGCCCTGCGTATGACACCACGTGATTTGGCACGCAAAGGAAAAATATGTCCCGGACGACCAAATGTTTCGGGCCTGGAAGCAGGATCACATAATGCCCGAACAGTTGCTGCACGATCGTACGCCGAAACTCCCGTTGTACAACCTTCAAGTTTGTCGATACTGACTGTAAAAGGCGTAGCATGAATGGAGGTATTGTCAACAACCTGCATATCCAAATCCAACTCGGCACACCGCTCTTCTGTCAAAGGAGCACACAGAAGACCTCGCCCTTCCTTGATCATAAAATTAACCATCTCCGGAGTTATCTTTTCTGCAGCACAAATAAAATCGCCCTCATTTTCACGATCTTCATCATCCACAACCATAACTATTTTACCGTCTTTGATGTCCTGAATGGCTTCTTCAATCGTATCTAAAATTTTATCCATTTTTTATTTATTGATTGTATTTAAATTCTTCTTCCTCTGGTCTTCCGATGAATTTTAAAATTTTATTTTTAATATTTTGAAATAATTTAATATAGGTATCCGGATTAAATAATGTGGCATCTTTTGCTGCCTTGTATGTCAGAAAAACACCGATGGGGAACAATACAGCCGAGCTGAGCCACATACCCTGATAAGCTTCCCAGATATTTTCCCTTGCCATTTTATAACCGGTCAAGTCTATGATGTAATAAACCACAAACATCAATACTGAAATAACCACCGGAAAGCCAAAGCCCCCTTTGCGAATGATGGCTCCCAAAGGAGCACCGATAAAAAAGAAAATCAAACATGCAAAAGACAGAGAAAATTTCCTGTGCCATTCGGCACTGTGACTGTTCATATTCATTTGAGGTTCCCCCAACAGAAACTTGTTGTATGTGATATGATCTGTCATATTTTTGGCACGTTCCATCGCATGGTTAATCGATATTTCAATTTCAGCATTGGTTTGATTGATAAATGCACTATCTATATCATATTGACTATAAGACTTTTCAGGATTCGGAAGGAACAAAGCATTCCTATGCCTTCCGGAGAATCCAAAATACCGGCTGTCCAGCATTTCTTGTACCTGCGACTCGCTCCTTTCCTGTACAATCAGTTTGATGGAATCTATCGAACGAGACAGTTCTTTGATGTTCTTAC
>Ga0208040_1001400_pt1 | contig 23904 bp, 21 predicted proteins | sample AD_UKC083_MetaG_FD_184431 | JGI IMG/M metagenome (GOLD analysis project Ga0208040, IMG submission 184431) | Active sludge microbial communities of municipal wastewater-treating anaerobic digesters from USA - AD_UKC083_MetaG (SPAdes) (version 2) | ecosystem: Engineered > Bioreactor > Anaerobic >...
GACCTGCTCCGATTCGACTGTCTCGGGCATCTGATGAGCGATGTGCGTCTGCACGGGTACTACGGCGGGCTCAGGCTGCTCAAGGCGAGCGTGAAGCGGTTCGTCGACTACTGCCAGGAGCACGGACTCGAGCTCCACGACGCCAATTTCACCTTACGCTACCATTCGGACATACCGAACCAGGTCGGCCTGGCCGGATCGAGCGCCATCATCACGGCGTGTCTGCGCGCCCTGATGAAGTTCTACGACGTCTCGATCCCCAAACCCGTCCAGCCCGGCCTGATTCTGTCGGTCGAGACCTCCGAGTTGGGGATCCCGGCCGGGCTCCAGGACCGGGTCATCCAGGTGTACGAAGGCGTTGTGTACATGGATTTCGACCGCGCCCAGTTCGAGCGCCAGGGACACGGGCAATACGAGGAACTCGATCCGGGCCTTTTGCCGCCCCTGTACATTGCGTACCGGACCGATCTTGCCGAGGGAACGGAGGTCTTTCACACCGACATCCGCCAGAGGTTCAATCGGGGCGACCCGGCTGTGATCGACGCGATGAAGTACTGGGCCGATCTGGCGGTCGAGGTCCGGGATTGTCTGTTGAACCGCCAACTGGAGCGGATCCCGGCTCTGCTCGATCGGAACTTCGACAAGCGCCGCGAACTCTACCCGATCAGCGAGGGCAATTCGCGGATGATCGAGGCGGCGCGGTCGGTGGGCGCCAGCGCCAAGTTCACCGGCTCGGGCGGCGCGATTGTCGGGACCTACCGTGACGACGCGATGTTCGAGGCCCTCGTCGCCAAGCTCGAGCCGATGGGCATCAAGGTCTTCAAGCCAGAGATTCAGTGCGCCGGTACGTCGGTAGACGGTGCGCCGGTGCGCCGGTAGACGGTGGCTTGTTTATGGGCACGTTGGCGAGGAGCTTCAAGGAACTGGAGGTTTATCAGGCTTCCTTTTCTTTGCAGCAGGACGTTTTCTTACTGACAAAGCAGTGGCCACCCGAGGAGAGGTATGCCCTGACTGATCAGATTCGCCGCAGCGTACGGTCGATTGGCGCGAACCTTGCCGAATCGTGGGCCAAGCGGCGATACCCTGCTCATTTCCTTAGCAAACTTACCGACGCTGACGGCGAACTCCAGGAAACCCTGCACTGGCTGGACACCGCCTATGCATGCGAGTACTTGATCGAATTTGAGCATTCAGATGCCGTTGCTCGACTCCAAGCCATCGGGCGGATGCTTGGCGGCATGATTTCGGAACATAACTCCTTCACCGCCCACTGACGCACTGACGCACCGACGCACCGGCGTACCGACGCACCGACGCACCGCCCACCGACTATGATCCGAAAGGCTGTCATTCCCGCCGCGGGCTACGGCACCCGATTCCTGCCCGCGACCAAGGCGCAGCCCAAGGAGATGCTCCCGGTCGTCGATACGCCCACCATCCAGTTCGTCGTTGAAGAGGCGGTCAACGCCGGCATCACGGATATCCTCATCATCATCGGCAAAGGCAAGCGGGCCATCGAAGAGCACTTCGACCGCAACTTCGAACTCGAAGCCGAACTCGAAGCCAAGGGCAAGACAGCCGAACTCGAAGCCATCCGGCGCATCTCGCAGATGGCCGATGTCCACTTCGTCTGGCAGAAGGAACTGCGCGGATTGGGCGACGCCGTCCGGTGCGCCCGTCATCACGTCAACGGCGAGCCGTTCCTCCTCATGTTGGGCGACACGCTCATCCAGAGCCGCCGGTCCGTCGCGCGCCGGCTCATGGAGCTTTACGATCACTACAACGAGCCGGTGGTTGCGCTCGAACGGGTCGACCCCGCCAAGGTGAGCCGATACGGCGTCATCGACGGCACCCCGATCGCCGACGATCTCTACCTGATCCGGCGTCTGGTCGAGAAACCGAGCGTGGACGAGGCGCCGTCGAACCTGACGATTGCGTCCCGATACGCCCTGGGGCCGCGCATATTCGAGTACATTGACCGCACGCCCCCCGGGAAGAACCGCGAGATCCAGCTCACCGACGCCATGCAACTGATGCTCGAGGACGTGGCCATGTACGGCAGCGTCATCGACGGCTGCCGACACGACATCGGCAACAAACTCGATTTCCTGCGCACCAATGTCATCTTCGGACTCGAACACCCTGAGATCGGACCCGAATTCAGGCAGTTTATACGGGAGTTGGCGGCGTCTGAGTTCGGAGATGGGAGTTCGGAGATGGGAGATAGGGGGCAGGGGAGAAGTGGTAAGGGGCAAGCGTAATAGGTCAGGCGAAGATCGGGGGGCTCCGTAGCCGCCGTCGTGAGACGGCGCTGACCAGCATCGGAGTTCGGAGATCGGGCGCCGGAGCGCCGGCTTGTAGCCGGCTTGCGGCTCTCGAAGATCGGAGATGAGTGAATAGGAGATGGGGAATCGAAGTTGGGAGATCGGGGGTTTACAGAAGAATGCAAAGGAGCGTAAAGGATAGTGGAATCATTGAATGAGAGTCTTTGCGCTTCTTTGCGTCATTCTGTTGGTTAAGGTCTTCTCTGTGCGCTCTGCGTCTCTGTGGTGAATCCCTTCGATGACAGTCACCGCCCCGAATTGAACCGCAGAGACACAGAGAACACAGAGCAAAGCATGGCAGGGTGGGATCAGGTTTCTTTGGTTTTTTTGAGGATTAGGTCTTCTCTGTGCGCTCTGCGTCTCTGTGGTGACTCCCCCTCGATGACAGTCACCGTCCCGAATTGAACCACAGAGACACAAAGAGAGACAAATACCGCCTTTCATTTCCCTCCTCTTTGCGCCATTGCGCCTTCGCGCCTTTGCGTTCCCCTCCGGGCTCTGTCGAATTCAACGCAAAGACGCCAAGACGCAGAGTCGCAAAGGCAGACCAGCACACATATTCGCCGCATTTGCACCGGGAACTCCGGAGTTGACCGCTGAGAGTTGCCCCTGCTCCCTCCTCCCCGCTCTTTGCTCTTGGCTCCGCCGCACCGCCGCACTGACGCACTGACGCACTGACGCACCGGCCCCCCCGATCTCCGGTCTTCGAACTCCCATCTCCGATCTCCGATCTTCGCAAACTGCGCGATGAAAAAAGCCCTGATCACAGGCATCACCGGCCAGGACGGATCCTACCTCGCTGAGTTTCTGCTGGGCAAAGGCTACGAGGTCCATGGCATCATCCGCCGCGCCAGCACTTTCAACACCGGCCGCCTCGACTCGATCTACTCGGACCCGCACGTCGCGCGGACGCATCTGCACCTTCACTACGGCGATCTGAGCGATGCCAGCGCGTTGGCCCGCCTGATCGGGCAAGTCCAGCCGGAAGAGATCTACAACCTCGCCGCCCAGAGCCACGTCCGCGTCAGTTTCGACAGCCCCGAGTACACGACCGACATCACCGCCACGGGCGCCGTGCGCTTGCTCGAGGCGATTCGCGAGACCGGCATCCGCCCGCGCTTCTACCAGGCCTCTTCGAGCGAGATGTACGGCAAAGTCGTGGAGACGCCGCAGCGTGAGACGACTCCCTTCTATCCGCGCAGTCCGTACGGATGCGCCAAGGTGTACGCCTACTGGATCACGGTGAATTACCGCGAGTCGTACGGTCTTCATGCCAGCAACGGCATCCTGTTCAATCACGAGTCGCCGCGCCGGGGCGAGACGTTTGTCACCCGCAAGATCACGCGGGCGGTCGCGCACATCCAGGCGGGCCTGCAGGAGAAGCTTTACCTGGGCAACCTCGACGCCAAGCGCGATTGGGGATACGCGAAGGAATACGTCGAGGCCATGTGGCTGATGGTCCAGCAGGATCAGCCGGGCGATTATGTCGTCGCCACCGGCGAGACCCACTCGGTCCGCGAGTTCCTCGAAGCCGCGTTTGGCTCTGTCGGACTCGATTGGCAGCGGTATGTCGAGACCGATCCCCGTTATTGCCGGCCGGCTGAGGTCGATCTCCTGGTCGGGGACGCCGCCAAGGCGCAGCGCCAGCTCGGTTGGGCCCCGCGGACGCGCTTCAAGGACCTGGTCCGGCTGATGGTCGATGCGGACATTGCGCTGCTGAAGGCTCACCGCGAGGGAAGGATCCCCGTTACACAGTAACGTGCAACGAGCACGGTTGGTTAGAAGTTGAGCGTTGAGCGTTGAGCGTTGAGCGTTTCATGGGGTGCGGAGAGTGAAGCGCGAAACACGCGAAATACGCGAACACAGGGACACGCCGAGCACAGAGGAATGCATGGGGGGAGGGGGTTACAGAAGATCGCAAAGGGACGCAAAGAGGAGCGGTGAACATGAGGTTCTGGTTTTTGCGATGCAATAGCCCAAAATCGCGCGATTTGAACAAGATTCTTTCTGAACAGGAGAACGCAGAGGTAGCAGAGGGGCCTTAGAACGAGTATTCTCTGCTGCCTCTGCTGCCTCCTGTAAATAAGCCTTTGGTTGCGGATTCTCCGCGCTGGGTGTCTTTGCGTCCTTCTGTGAGGAATGACCCGACTGGCAAGGTGTTCAACAGAAGATCGCAAAGGAACGTAGCGCGGCAAAGCCGCAACCAACGCAACGGGAACCTCACGCACGTCCGGCGGCGACGCACGCGCCGGTCGCCGCGCTGCGCCGGCGCTGCTGCGCAGCGCTGGAGAATAGAAGTGCGGAAATCTTGCCAGAAATGCAAGACTGTCACCGATTGCACAGAGTGGGGAACATGCACCCGTTTCTTCGGCACCTTCTGTTGAAGTGACCCCGATTTCGTCCTTTCTCCCGCTCCCCGCCCGTGATAGTCATTTCTTTGGCTCTTAATCGTAATCGTAATCGTAATCGTAATCCATTCTCCTGACTTCCTGTCACTGTGTATGGTGTTTGGCTCGAGATTACGATTACGAGTAGGAACTGGCGGCCTGTGTCTTCACTGACTTACCGCCGCACCGACGCACCGACGCACCGGCCCCCCCATCTCCGAACTCCGATCTCCGAACTCCGACAACTGGCGCACCGCCCCCCCCATCTCCGAACTCCGAACTCCGATCTCCCATTTCCGAATCCCGATGTCCGTGATTCCGCCGGCTGAAAACCAACATGTCGAGTTCAAGCTCGAAGCGGTGAGCGCGACCGAATTGGCCGAGGAACTCGTCGCCTTCGCGAATGCCGACGGGGGCGAGATCTGGCTCGGAGTCGACGACGCCGGCCAGCCGGTGGGGTTATCGCGGTCGTACGAGCAGGATGTGATGAACATCAGTCGCAGCGGCTGCATTCCGCCCATCCGACCGACCTACGAGACCGTGCAATCCGGCGGCATGACGGTCGCTCGCATCGGGGTGCCCAAGGGACCAGATCGCCCGTACTACACCTCGCGCAACCGGTATTACATTCGCGTTGGCTCGACCAAGCGAATTGCGTCGCGCGAGGAACTCATGCGGCTTTTTCAGGCCGCTGGTCTTTTTCATTACGATCTCGTCGAGCTTTCGCAGGTCAGCCTCAACCAGATCAACCTGTCGGCCGTCGCGGATTACTTTGCGCATTACGAATTGGCCTTTGCGCGTGAGAGCGAAGCAGAACGCGAACGCTTGATGCGCGCCACCGATATCCTGGGAGATCAGGGGCGCCCCACGGTGGGCGGGCTCCTGATATTCGGCATTTCACCCGAGCGGACCCTGCCGCAAGCGGGTATTCAGTTCGCCCACTTCCAGGGGACTCAACCAGGCGCTGACCTGATCGACAAGCGGTTCTTTGGCGGCAGCCTGCCTGACCAGGTCCAAAACGCTTTGGCAGGCCTCAAGGCCAACCTGCAATCGCCTTCTCGCATCGAGGGGGCCCGGCGGATCGAGCGGGCCGGGTACCCCGACCCGGTTTTTCGCGAACTGCTGGTCAACGCGTGCGTGCATCGGAACTACAGCATCACCGGATCGCAGATCCGCGTGCTGTTGTTCGCCGACCGGTGCGAGTTTGTCAGCCCCGGACGCCTGCCCAACACGGTAACTGTCGAGAAGTTGGCGGTTGGCACCAGCTTTGCCCGCAACCCGCTTTTGGTCCGGTTGATGGAGAACCTGGGGTATATGGACCGTCTGGGCCGTGGATTGCCAATGGTCGTCCAAGCCGCGAGCCGCCTCGGTCTGGGTGTCGACTTCGATGATTCGGGCGACGCCTTTCGCGTCGTCCTTCGTCTGCCGTGACCGACGCACCGGCCACCGTCCACCGACGCACCGACGTACCGCCTCCCGATCTCCGATCTCCCATCTCCGATCTCCGATAGCTGGCGCACCGACGAATGAATGCCGCAACGCTGCGCGAACACCTCGCCCGGTTGGACGCGGCTTTGGAAGAGCCCGCCAGGCTCTGCGTCTATGGAAGCGCGGCCCTCATGCTCATGGGCGAGGACGACCGGTTCAGCCTGGATATCGACGTCGCCGGTCCATACAGCGCGGCGAACGAGCGAGCGCTGTCGGACGCAGCCCGCCGCATCGACCTGCCGGTCAATCCACCCGAACACTATATCGGCGACCACATCGAATGGGTTGGCATGTCCCGGCTTTGCCTGGCCCCGCCCCACCCGCAAGACGAGGTGATCCTTTGGCGCGGCAGTCGTCTCACGGTTTTCACGCTGCCGCCGGCCGACTTGGTTGCCAGCCGTTTGATTCGCTACGACCCCACCGACCAAGCCGATATCCAGTTTCTCATGGTTCAATCGCGTCTGCGCCTGCCACAGGTGATCGAGGCGGTCGATCGGCTGCCGGACGCCTTCCGCGAGGACGCCCTGGTGCGGGAGAATCTGGTCAACCTCAAACGCGATATCGAACGTTGGACGCCATGACGGCCAGGGAGCGACTCCAGCGGGCCTACGAATTGGCCTTTCATCCTGCTTTGCTCAATGCAGCCTGGAATGATTGGGAACGCGGCGCCTGTCCCGATGTCCAGTCGCTCCGCCAGACTGTGGACTGGGCCGTGACGCTGCACCAGCCCCTCCCCGAAGCGCCGGCTGTGTCGGCTCGCGCTTTGCGGCGCGTTGCCCGGTATCAGGCCACCGCCCGTGTTTATCGGCTGCCGACCATGCTCCGCCGCTTCCGCGCCCGGATGGGTGCGATGGGCGAAATCCCGTCGGAGGTGCCGGCGTGGATGGTGCGTGACATCGGCCTACCCCTTCTCGGACAACGTGCCGGACCACAGATAACACAGATAACACGGACAAAAACGGGGAAAACATGAAGCCCAGTCCTCTGCGTGTCTTTGCGTCCTTCTGTGAGGAAAGACCCGACTCGAAGGTGTTCAACAGAAGACCGCAAAGGAGCGCAAAGAGTCGGGGAACATCCCCCCATTTCTTCGGCACCTTCTGTTGAAGTGACCCCGATTTCATCGTTTCTCGAGGTTCACCTCGCCCGTCATCATCTATTTGGCTCTTAATCGTAATCTGGCTCTGTAGCAGAATTCGTGGGTAAGAAAGGGATCGTGCGCGGGTCTCGGTAGGGCCGGCGGCATCCCCCGATGGGGCCCCAATCGCACGCTGCGGGCCGCGACCGAGGTTCCGCTGCGCTCCGGCCCGCAGCGGCTCTACCCCCATCGGGGAGTGCCGCCTCGTCGCTCTGAACCAAGGGGGAGCTGCGGCGTGGGGTGTCGGAGCAATGTTCGATCGAGGATCGACGGGCGCAAAAGTGAATAGCTGATCTCTGAAGATTCGGGTAGTTTGCGGTTGCACAAAAACTACAAAACCCGAAACCAGGAGACCAGCTATTCAACTGCACGTTAAGACGATCCTCAACCGGATTCAACGTTTCACTGGCTTTATCTACCGGCAAGTCCGGCTCCGCGGACGAGGTGTCTGGCTGCGCATCGACATCCACCTGGAGGCCCACGCATCGAGCAAGGGTCGGTGTGCCCAGTGCCAAAAGCCTGCCCCCGGCTACGACCGGTTGCCCGAACGCTCCTGGAGCTTCGTGCCCTTGTGGGGCATCCCGACACACCTGCATTATCCTCCGCGCCGGGTCGACTGTCCCGAGCACGGAATCGGGGTCGAGTACCTCCCCTGGAGTGAGGGCAAACGTCGAACCAGTATTGCGCTGATGAACTTCTTGGCTCACTGGGCCAGGCGCTTGTCGTGGCGCGAAACGGCCCGGGCTTTTGGCGTCAGTTGGGAAGCGGTCTACCGCTCGGTGGATTGGTTTGTCCAGTGGGGGCTGGCCCACCGCGTCTTGGAGGCCGTGCAGGCCATCGGGATCGACGAGATTCACTGGGGCAAGGGGTTGCGGTCAGACAATTTTCTCACCGTCATCTATCAGATCGACACCCACTGCCGTCGGTTGCTCTGGGTCGGTCCGCGACGAACCCAAGCCGCGCTGCGCCGTGGGTTGGCCACGCTCGGACCGGAGGTCCTCAAGGGGGTGCGCTTTGTCTGCAGTGACATGTGGAAACCCTACCTGCGGGTGATCGCCACCCACTTGAGCCAGGCCCTGCACATCTTGGATCGCTTCCACATCACCTCTCACCTCAATGACGCCCTCGATCAAGTGCGCCGCGCCGAATGCAGCCGCCTGCAGGGTCGTGCGCAGGCCACCAAGCTCAAGCGCATGCGCTGGAAACTGCTCCGGCGCGGCAGCCGTGTCCGGGGTCACGCCAAACGCAAACTCTGGGGCTTGCTGCGCACCAAGTTGGCCACCGGCAGAGCTTGGATGCTCAAGGAGACCTTTCAAGACTTCTGGCGTTATCGCTCCCTGACCTGGGCCAGGGCATTCCTGAGTGTCTGGACCGAGCGCGCCCTGCGCAGCCGCATCGAACCGATGCGCAAAGTCGCGCGCATGCTCCGCGCGCACGAGGAACTCATCCTCAATTGGTTTCGGGCCAAGGGGGAGATCTCCAACGGCCCCGTCGAGGGTCTCAACAACAAGATCCGAGTGGTCACCAGAAGATCCTATGGATTCCGCACGTATCACGCGATGGAAACCGCTCTCTATCATAACCTTGGACGACTACCTGAACCGCCACTCACCCACAGATTCTGCTGACGAGGCCGTAATCTTAATCGTAATCGTAATCCATTCTCCTGACTTCCTGTCACTGTGTATGGTGTTTGGCTCGAGATTACGATTACGAGTAGGATTACGATTACGAACAGGACAGGCGGCCTGTGTCTTCACTGACGCACCGACGCACCGACGCACCGGCTACTGACGTACCGTCCACCGACGTACCGACGCACCGCCCGGTCCCAACATGACCACCATACCCAAATCCGCTCGCATCTACGTCGCCGGTCACCAGGGACTCGTCGGCAGCGCCATCTGGCGCGAGTTCGATCGCCAAGGGTACACGACTCTCATCGGACGCACCCGGCACGAACTCGACCTCAGGGATCCCCCGTCCGTCCGCCGCTTCTTCGACGAACAACGCCCCGAATACGTCGTCCTGGCCGCGGCGCGGGTCGGAGGCATCCTTGCCAACGATACCCAGCCCGTTCCTTTCCTGCTCGAGAATCTCCAGATCCAAAACAACGTCATCTCCGAATCGCACCGGATCGGTGTCCGCAAGCTCCTTTTCCTCGGCAGTTCCTGCATCTATCCCAAGCTCGCCCCCCAGCCGATCCGCGAGGAGCATCTGTTGACCGGCCCGCTCGAACCGACCAACCAATGGTACGCCGTCGCGAAGATCGCCGGGATCAAGCTCTGCCAGGCCTATCGGCGCCAGTACGGATCCGATTTCATCTCCGCAATGCCGACCAACCTGTACGGTCCAAACGACAATTACGATCCGCGGAATTCGCATGTTCTGCCAGCCCTGATCCGGCGATTCCACGAAGCCAAAGCGAGCGGAGCCGGCGATGTGGTCTGCTGGGGAACCGGATCCCCCCGGCGCGAGTTTCTTTACGTGGACGATTTGGCGCGCGCCTGTCTCTTCCTGCTCGAACGCTACAGCGACGACGCCATCATCAACGTCGGCTCGGGCGCCGACCTGGCAATCCGTGAACTGGCCGACCTGGTTGCGCGGGTCGTGGGCTTCGAGGGCGCCATTGTCTGGGACGAATCGAAACCGGACGGCACACCGCGCAAGCTCATGGACAGTGCGCGCATCCTCGAAATGGGCTGGCGGCCCGAGGTCGGACTCGAAGAGGGGATCCGCCGCGCCTATGCGGATTTCATCGACAAGCTAAGCGTGATCGAGTCAGATGCCCTGATCGAGTACCAGAACTGTCGATCGCCCATTGTACCTTCCTTTGCCTTTTCGATTTGACCGCTCAGTGGCATGCGACACGACATGGTGAGCGTTATAGACAAGGCCAAATACCTTGTGAGAACAGGGTTTGCTCACGTCATGGTTGGCAACACGCTGATTATGGCCATTGGCTTTCTCTCGAGCATATGTATCGTCCGGCTCATTAGTAAGGAGTCTTACGGCTTGCTGTGTCATGCCGACAACATGTACCAGTACGTCCTGCTCTTCTCCGGCCTGGGAATGTCGACAGCGCTGCTGAAGTTTTGCTCTACGGGAACAGATCCCCAGAAGGCTAAGTCTCTACTGGTGTTCTCGCTCAAGTATGGCGTCCTCATACAGCTTTTCCTCACAGCCCTAATGGTTTTCTACGCTACGGTTGTCTCGAGAACGTTCCCGAAGGCCAATTATCTCATATACTCCTCCATTCTCTACCCAGCGTCCTTTTATGTCGTGACGACGCTGCAAAGCTATCTGCGGTCCCAACAGGAGAACAAGCTGTACGCCAGAATAGCGCTGGCTCAATCGACACTTGTTTTCGTACTGAGCGTCCTGTTGGCCCTCGTGTTGGACGCGGCGGGCGTTGTCCTTGCTCGCTACCTGGGACTGGCTGCAGCGGTTGGGCTAGGTCTGAGGTATGTGGTCCGCAGATTAGGCAGCGTTACGCTGTGTAAGGTTTCGTTAACAACGCGCAAAGCCTTTGTGGGTATGTCTGTTGCCATGATGCTCACAAACATGTTTTCCTCAGTGATCGCCACAAATGAGATGTTTCTTGTTAACCACCTTATACATGATGCAGCCATCACTGCCACCTACAGAGTCGCAGTGCTTATACCGGGGCAACTGCTGGTCATTGCAGGGTCGGTCGTTGTCTACGTCTTCCCGCTGGTGGCTGGCCTCAGTTGTGACAAGAGCAGAGCGTTGAGTATCGTTCTACGTACGGGTGCGGCCACTTTTGTTGCAGTGGCCATCTGTGCAGCGGTGGGGCGAGTTGTAAATCCGCTACTCATAAGGATCGTCTACGGAGTACAATATGAGAACGCGATACCACTCTCGAATGCATTTTGGTTTGTCCATGGTCTAAACGCAGGCGTGCGGATGATTCCTCTCAATCTGCTGCCCGCGATTGGAGAAGCTAAGTTTTGCGCTTATATGTCTGTCATCACATGTGCGGTACATTTTGTGCTTGACTATGTCTTCATCAAGAGCATAGGAATTGAAGGCGTCGCCTACGCCGCTGGCCTAGTTTACTTCTGTTCCGGTGGATGCTATTGGCTGTACACCATTTATAGCTGCAAGAAGGGAACTGCGAGGGGCTGTGGGTAAGCGAGGCTGTCGGCGTTTCGGCTTAGAATTCAGTCCTTGCTTTTGCACATGCAGCAGCCAAACGGCTGGATTCGCGAGGTTGTACGTTCTCAGAGTCGAGTCTCGGGTGGCCGTGCCGTCATCTGGGGAGAGATTACCACAAGACACGGAGACGGAGAAGGGGCTTTTCCAGGCGCATTTCTTACGTCGCCGAGGGGATGCTTCGCCTGTTCTGGACAATCTGCAAGCAAATGCCTGAAGTGCTCCTTGAACGGGGTAGCAAGGCTGGCCGTGCACGGGGTTCCTGAAATGGACCCCGGAATTTGGGCCAGAGGTTAAGTTAGATTTTGCCGTGGATCGCTGGGTGTGAGAAACCAGCGAGACCATGAGTAAAACTAAATCAAACAAACGGAGACGACACAGCGGGGCCTTCAAGGCGAAGGTCGGAATGGAAGCGATGATCGGGGTGAAAACGGTCGGGCAGATTGCTCGGGAGTACCAGATTCACCCGGTGCAAGTCACGCAATGGAAGGGCGTGATTCGGGATCGATTGCCTGAATTATTCGAGCCGCCGGCGGGTCAGAACCAAGACACGCAGCGGTTGGTGGCGCAGCTCCACGAGAAGATCGGGGAGCTGACGGTGGAGTTGGACTGGCTTAAAAAAAAGTCCAAGCAACTGGGTCTCTAACGACGCTGCGGAACCTGATCGAGTCATGCGAGCAACTGAGCATTCGCGAGCAGTGCGAGCTGCTGGGACTCTGTCGCAGCGGATACTACTACCACGCCAGTCCGGAGACGCCGGAGAATCTGGCCCTGATGCGACGGCTCGACGAGCTGCATTTGGAGCACCCGGTTTACGGGAGTCGACGGCTGCGCGAGTTGTTGCGTCGGGAGGGACAGGTGGTCAATCGCAAACGGGTGAGTCGCTTGTTGCAGATCATGGGGATCGAAGCGATCTATCCGCGCCCGTTTTCGAGCCAGCCCCAAGCGGGGCATCGGATCTGTCCGTACCTGCTCGAAGGGCTGGACATCACGGGTCCCAACCAAGTGTGGTGCGCGGACATCACCTACGTGCCGATGGCCTACGGGTACATGTACCTGGTGGCGGTGATGGATTGGTGGAGCCGCTACGTGCTGGGCTGGGAGTTGTCCAACAGCCAGGAAGCGGAATTCTGCGTGCGGGCCTGGGAGTCGTCGTTGGAGTTGGGGCACGGGGTGCCGCTGATCTCGAACACCGATCAGGGTTCGCAGTTCACCAGCGAAGCGTTTCTGGACGCAGTGGAATCGGCCGGGACCGAGGTGAGCATGGACGGACGTGGACGCTGCCTGGACAATCGCTTCATCGAGCGGCTCTGGCGCAGCGTCAAGTACGAGGACATCTATCTGCAAGATTACGGGGACGGCCTGGCGGCCGGACGCGGCTTAGCCCGTTGGTTTGCGGAGTACAACAACGAGCGTCCGCATCAAGGGCTCAATTATGCGACGCCCGCCCAGTACTACCTGGACCCCGACGGGCATGGAGCGCGGCCAGTTGTTTGGGCTTGAACGAAGCGGGCACCATGAGCTATAGAGAGTGTGCCCTAAGAAACGGAGAGGGGAAAGGGATGACGTTGGGTTATCACTTTCTCTTCTCCAATTGGATCAGCAGCGATGGAGCAGACGACAACAACAGTCATCTCGGCGACCCCGGAAAGCCTAACTTAATTTCGCGGTTCCGTGGTCCAACACTCGGGGTCCACCTCATCCCTCACCTAGCAGCCGATTTGCCTAGGAGGCAGCGCGCTTTTCCTATCATACGTTTCTTATACCGCGCTTGCGATCCAGCCGCGTCCGTCCTGGATACACCCCCATGCGGAACATCGAAGCTGGCCCCAACAGACGTCTCGAGTGAGGCGAAAAGCCTAACTCAGTTTCTGGGCTCCGTGGTCCAACACCAAGGGTCGACCTCAGATCACTTCTCTAGTCTATGTGACCCGGCAACAGCGGTAAAGAGACAATGACAATCATCTCAGCGGGTTGCGAGAGTATGAATTGGATCGTCGACATAGCGTTGCACCTGTTCGGGTTCCCTGCAAGCTAGAACAATAATGAGAATTGAGTTGCATCGGCAGCGCGGGTATCGGTGGCAAGCGTCTGATGGCGTTCACGTGGCGGGTTATGTCCTCCTTGGTGAAGAAGTGCTGGACGCAGCCACGCTGGCGCGGTTGATGGTGGACATAAGGGAAGAAGCGGCGTTTGCGGCATTTGTCATGCGGCTTAAAGGATGCTTTGCTCTGGTGAGAGTGACTGGAGATCAATGTTGGATTTGCTGTGACCATATTCGCAGCATTCCGGTGATGTGGAGCGTGTGCGATGGTGAGTATATTGTCTCTGACAGTTACCGAGCCTTTGAGAACAGAGTGGTCAGCACGGAGGCGGAAGAGGAGTTTTTTGCTACAGGCTATGTGACTGGAAGTGAGACCCTCTTCAAGGGAGTCAACCAGATCGGCGTTGGGGAGTGGGTGTTGCTGAGAGACGGCCATGGCGCGAGACGGAGTCGTTACTTCGGGTTTCGCTATTGCGGTAGGGCAGGTGGAAGGAAGGATCATCTTGATGAAATGGCGAATGTTTATGACAGCATGGCGAAGCGCCTGGTGAACCTATTGAGGGGGCGCGCAGTCGTCTTGCCGTTAAGTGGGGGACACGACTCGAGACTGCTTGCATATCTTCTGCATAAACAGGGATACCAGAATGTAATAACTTATACCTATGGACGCGCGCTTAACGCAGAAAGTCGGACGTCGAGGCGCGTGGCTGATTACCTTGCGTTTCGGTGGCACTTTATTGAATACAGAAACCAAGAGCTTCGAGACATGTACTCTAATGCAAGTGAGTATGCAGCCATGGCTGACTATTGCGGCAATGGTTTTACTGTGCCATTGATCCAGGAATGGCGTGCTGTTAAGTGTCTGGCAGAGGGTGGGGAGCTTCCGGAAGGGGCGGTCTTCGTTCCAGGGTATTCAAATGACTTTTTGGCCGGCAGTCACCTCCAAGGTGACTCATACTATAGTGAGGGCGCTGTGCCTGTAATCATCAGGGAGCACTATAGATGCTGGGCGTGGTATAGGTGTCGAAGGGCAGAGCACTTTAGGAGCGCGTTCCGCAAACGCGTCGAGAGGGTTTTGCACGAAATTGGTGCGCAAGAATGGCAAGGAGAGGACCAAGTGGCTGAGCAGTGCGAGGCGTTTGACTATCATGAGAGGCAGGCAAAGCACATTACTAATGCTGTAAGAATGTATGAGTTTTATGGCTACAAATGGTTACTGCCTTTTTGGGATCGCGAGGTAATCGACTATTGGCGATCGCTTCCTGGGGATGAGCGGAGCGGGCGGTCGCTATTTCTGGAGTATACGAAGAAGGAGTACGGGGATCTAATGAGGGTGGCTCCAGTGTTTGCTCCGCGGCTGCACCAAATTAAGCAGCGGCTGCCGAAGAACCGGCTTGTGCTGTGGATTGCTTATGCGTTGAGGTTCCTGATGCAAGCCGTAGCGGCGAAGCGCACGCACTTTTTGAACTACTATGGCTACGTGTCCTGGCGCGAGTATTGGGGCGCCATCGTTGGGTTCGGGACGACGTCGTACTACTTTATGTTTAGTCATCGGTATCTTGACTACTTGCGGCATAGGCTTGCTGACAGCGAAATGTGGGATTCGGGAGATGGCCATGTTCGAGAGTCGACCGAGAAGTGATCGCGCACCTCTACAAGTTACGCTGGCGATTCGAGTTGTTCTTCAAGTGGATCAAGCAGAACCTTGCGTATGAAACACTTCTTCGGCACTGGCGACAGCGCCGTCAAGACGCAGGTCTGGATCGCCATTTGTGTCTACGTCCTGGTGGCGATCACCCGCTGGAATTCGACATCGACTCGAGCCTGTCCCCAATCCTGCAGATTCTGAGCCTCAACGCGTTTGGGCAGGTGCCTCTGGCTGAATTGATTGCGAATACGCAATCCCAAGACGAGTCGTCATATCCTTCTAACCAGTTACTGCTGTGGGGTAATGGCCGGATGTTTGTGATGGAACAGAGGCTTCGCAGGGCTTGATATTAATTGAGGTTTTTGAAGTGTTGACCGCGTGGCGATAACCGCGAGTAGCACCGACTCCTGCCGCGGCCTTCGAGCAATACCATGACAGCGCCTCTTCTTTGCAGTATTCTGATTGTGCTTTGTGGGATCGGTGTAGGCATTATACTGCGACCTCGTAATGTGGTGGAGTTTGCGCTGTCTCCGCCGGGGTTGTTCAGTGCCTATTACGTATTGGTCTATCTAGTCAGCCCAATCTTGATGGCGCCGCAGGAGGCGACTTCGCGGTGGGGCTTAATGTCGGGGGAACTCAGCACAAGTAGTGCCTGGGCTCTTATTTGTGGCTGGGCGTATTATGTGGCGGCGTTGGGCGGGATGAGGGCCACAGGAGCTTCGACTGAGTTCTACGTGCAGGCGGACGCCTGCCAGTCAGCGCAAGGTTCGCCTCGGTTCATGGTGATTGTGGTATGGGCGGCTCTATATCTTGCATATCGAGCGCTGTTTGGAAGTCTGCTGAGCCTCACGGATGTGCCACTGTTGTCCTCTCAGATGACAGATGGCGAGTTGATGTCTGACTCGATCTCGCTGACGGCTGGCACTGGGTACTTGCTGCTGCCTAGGAGTATGGGCCCAGTTCTGGAGATCAGTTTCCTAATTTTGATTCTTGACCGGCGTTCTCCCGGAATGGTGCGTTTTGTGTCTGTGATCGCCTTTGTCGCTCTCTGTGCCAGCAGTGTAGTAGGGTATCTGGCGGCGGGCAGAAGACTTGGCGTGGTTTACTTTGTCATTTACAGTGGGCTGTGTGGGCTGCTATTGTGCGTGCGTAGAGTCAAGATTCATCACCTGCTTTTGGCAAGTTGTGTAGCGCTTGTGCTATTGGCTGTGGTATCCTTCCTGGGGAATCTGCGGACTGAAGTGATGGGTGGTTTGCGTCATGGAGAGGCAAGAGAAAAGGGCGTGACATGGGCGGAGATTCAACGCGAATTGGCCAACTCGATGGGTCACGCCGAGCTGCTTGCGTTTGCAATCGAGAACGAGAGTTCCTGGGAGCCCATGTGGGGAGCCACGTATGCAGCGGCGTTGACAATGCCTGTGCCACGTAAATGGTGGCCGGACAAGCCATTGGGCGCGGGCCCTCACATGGTTAACATCATTCGCCCTGGGAGTTACGTGGTGGGGAAGCGCATGATTAGCTCAGTGACCACGGGCGGTGCCCTGGAGGCGTATATGAATTTTCGGGAGATTGGGGTTATCGTCGTGGGTTTCCTGCATGGAGTCGCTGTAAGTTTGGTGTCACGCTATGGCCGGAGCGTACGGCAAAAGACGGAGATTCCGATTTTTGTTCTGTTGCTGTTGAGTGTCTGCGTGCGGTCGGTCACGAATGAGTTTGTGGGCGAGTTTACCGCGTTGGGTGGAATTTTGTTCTTTGGCGTGCTTGTTCACTGGAGTTCTGGGGCCTTCGCGGCGCCGCGAGACGCTACTCCTAGACATTCGCGTCAGATTGTGAGGCGGTCCATTCTGGCACGGCCGAGTGGTGGAGGCTCAGTTAGAGAGTGATCCTGGTTTATCGGCATTCCGCAAGCTTCTGCGAGGTGTAGGCACTCGGGATCAGGCGAAATTGATGGAGGCAAGAATTTGCCCATGGCGCTGAGTGGAAGCACTGCAGAATCAGGCTAGTGGCGATCGCTCGAGACTCCGCCAGTATACAGAGGGCCGGCGCATGACCAGTTCGCCAGGCGATCAGTGCATTTGCGTGCGGCGAACACAGACCGGCAGCACCGTTTCCGAGGTATAATGCCATGCAACGTCTCTGGTACTCTCTATATGTTGCCATACGATTTCAGGGCATACTTGAATTGCCTGGATTGCGGAGTGTTCGCAGTTGGATCTACGCCAGGGCATTCAATGCCCCCGGCTTATTCGTTGGTCATGGCGTTGTGATGGCTCGGCCACATGTGGGGCGTTACACTCGGCTCGCCATTGGGCGAAACGTACGAATCGGCAGTCATTCCGAGCTTGACTATTCTGGCGGGCTTGAGGTGGAAGACGAGGTCATATTCTCAACCCGGGTTCTCGTATACACGCATTCGCATCCGGTTGACGAAGAGCCTCCGGCGTGGCTTAGTGGCAAGACGCAATTCCATAGCCTCCTGATTCAGCGACAATCGTGGCTTGGAGCTGGGTCCATTATACTGCCGTCGTGCGGGCGTATAGGGCGCGGCGCGGTGATCGGTTCTGGCGCGGTCGTTACGAGGCCGGTCCCGGATCACGCAGTAGTCGTCGGAAACCCAGCGATCGTGAAGCGATATCGCCAATGTGTTAATAGCGTGTCGAAGCCGGGCTCCGTGCTTTGAGGCTGATCACCCGCGGCCTTACACGGAGGGGTGTGTTTCAAAGTACGAACGCAAGGAGACAAATGGCTAGGCTTTAGCGAGATAGTGTGTTTCGAACCGGTTTTACCAGGCCTTGCAGGAATTCACGGTACTCACTTGTAAACGGCGTTTGCTGAAGCAGGAGCGGAGATGCGGCGAGTGAGCAAGGACGCTGAAATCCCCTGTAATAGAGGGTAGATCAGTTGCAATGATCGCGTCCGTCACTGCTATGAGGCTGCAAGCCTGGTCGAGGCCCGGCACGGTGGTGATCAGAGGGCGGCAGCGCTTTCTGGCATGTGGTTGGCAATGCATAGGAAGGTACGAGTGAGAAACTGCACTTGTCGCAGGAGGAGGCAGCTCACCGCCTGGTGAAGATGTGTATACTTTCTGATATTCTGCGCCGTTTGCTCGAAGCTTTTTTGCAGCTCACGTCGGATCAGAGTCCCAGGTATGTCACATAGGATTGTGCTGGTAGTGCCACTGTTTAAGGAGAGGGGGTATCCGCGGTTGCACAAGCTTTTGGGTTTGTTTGCAGCCAGGGAGGTGCAATGCGAAGTGTGGGCGATGGCACCGTGGAGAGGCATGCGGATCCAAGAGCAGGGCTTTTGCGTACGGAGTCTAGTACGATTTGCAGATAGCAGATCAAGACGAGCGCCGGGGGATTATCTGCGCTGGACAGCAGCAGTGGCATTGCAGGCCGTAAGGGCGCCCTCGGGGGGCCTTTACTACGCACTAGGTCTGGACTGCGCTTTGCCATTAGCTCTCACTAGTGTAATGAAGCAGTCTCGTGTTATCTATGATAACAACGACAACTTTGCTTTGCGGTATCGAATGCCACGGCTGCTGGCAGGAGCGGTGAGTGTCATTGAGGCGTGGGTTGCACGACGGTCACTGCTGCACATCGTCCCAGCCCCTAGTCGGTGGTTGCGCGGGGGCCCAAATCTGAGGATTGTCCGCAATGTGCCGAGCCGCTCTCTGGTTGATCAGGCGCTGGAGCTCGCACGGACGCGCGGCTACCAGCGTCCGTCACGCTTTACGCTGTATGTCAATGGGTGGCTTACGGAGGGGAGAGGGATGGGCACACTGATGGCGGCCTTGCAGATGGTAGATGTGAGGGAATTGAAGGTGGTGATTGCTGGTCGTATCGGCTGTGAGGCTGCCTCGGAGCTGGCGGGTTGGCCGTGTGTCGAGTATGTCGGGGAGTTGGGGGTCGTCGAGGCGCTGGCAACGTATTTTCGGACCCATGCAGCCTTTACGTATTACGATCCGAGCGTCCCTATCAACGTTTTGGCAGAGCCAACCAAGTGGGGAGACTGTGTAGTGACGGGCACGGCCTTCATCGCAAATCAGGAGATTTTGGGTGTGGCGGACTATTTGCGAATTCAAGGGTGCTTTTGCACCCCCTACCGGGACGCTGGAGGGTTGGCGTCCCTGTTCCGCCGACTCGTCGAGCAGCCAGGCCTTGCTCTGGCAGCCGGCGCGCGGTTGACAGAGATGGCGACGACGAAGGATTGGGATACGCAGATGGCCGCAGTGTTAGACGAGGCTTGGAACGACACACCGTGACTCGTTGGGCGGACGGGAGGAAGTGCGGTCTGCCGGATATCCCCATTCGTGTAGGGGTTTGCATGGAGCCAGTGGAAGCCTGATCAGCCGCAGTTGGGCTGCCGAGTGCGGCAAGCTGACGGGCAGAGGTGCGTGTTTGCTGATGTTGAAGGTGCTGTGCAGCCAGAGTGGCCGCAGCGGCGAACGCTGCGGATTGCCGGCGCCTCGCCTCTCGGACTTTCAGGATTCGACGGGGTCTGGAGATTGCAGCATTAGGGCCGGCACTATTCAAATTGCTTCGTGTCAAGTGCTTCGTAGGCTTTTGGGGCGGCGGTAGGCGGTGGGATACTCGATATGTCTGAACCCAGTACACTCCTCATCACCGGCGGCACTGGCAGTTTTGGCAACGCGGTGCTTCGCCGTTTTCTGAAAGGCAACGTTCGGCAGATCCGCATCTTCTCGCGCGACGAAAAGAAGCAGGACGACATGCGGCATCTGTACCGCGATGCGCGCCTCAAGTTCTACATCGGGGATGTCAGGAGCGTCGACAGCCTCGAGGAGGCCCTGGCGGGGGTGGACTTCGTGTTTCACGCGGCCGCCTTGAAGCAGGTCCCGTCGTGCGAGTTTTACCCGGTCGAGGCGATCCGGACAAACTCGCTCGGAACCGACAATGTGTTGCAGGCGGCGGAGCGCAACGGGGTGAAGCGGGTGGTGGTATTGAGCACGGACAAGGCGGCTTATCCCATCAATGCCATGGGCATGTCCAAGGCACTGAGCGAGAAGATCATGGTCGCGCGTTCCCGGGTCGCGGGGGAGCGAGGCCTGGTCTTCTGCGGCACGCGTTACGGCAACGTGATGGCGTCCCGGGGATCGGTGATCCCGTTGTTCCTGGCGCAAATCGAGGCGGGCGAGCCGCTGACCGTGACAGACCTCGAAATGACGCGCTTCATGATGACCCTGGATGATGCCGTCGATCTGGTCCTGTTCGCCTTCGAGCATGGGCGTCCGGGCGATCTCTTTGTGCAGAAGGCGCCCGCGGCGACGATCGCGACTCTTGCCGAGGCGCTCAAGCGGTTGATGGGGGCGCCGGATCACCCGGTCAAGGTAATCGGGACACGGCATGGCGAGAAGCTGTACGAGACGCTGCTAACACGCGAGGAACGGGCCCGGGCCGAGGATCTGGGCAATTACTTCCGGGTGCCGGCCGACGGTCGCGACCTGAACTACAACCTCTATTTCACCGAGGGCATGTGCGTGTCGGGCGGGCTCGAGGACTACCATTCCCACAACACAACCCGGCTCGATGTGGACGGGATGATCGAGTTGCTGCTCAAGCTCGGCGAAGTGCGGGAAGCGATGGGGAGGCAGGGAGCAGGGAGCAGGGAGCAGGGAGCAGGGAGGGAAGGGGGAAGGGCAGAGCGGTGAGGGGCACGGGGGGAAGCGGGAAGGGGTAAGGGGCGGAGATGAGAGGTCGGAGTTCGCAGATCGGAGATGGGAGATGGGGGGAAGGGCGGTGCGTCGGTGCGTCGGTAGCCGGTGCGTCAGTGCGTCGGTGGAGCAGCGATGGGAGGCTCCTCACTAATCGTAATCGACTCTCCTGACTTCGTGAAACTGTGAACAGGTCCGGGTTGGGATTAGAATGAGAATTCCGGTCGGCGCCGTGTGACTTGCTGGCCGTTGGACCTTCCCTCTGTGTTCTCCGTGCCTCTGTGGTGAATCCCAAGCGATGACAGTCACCGTCCCGAATCGAACCACGGAGACACAGAGGACACAAAGAAAAGCACGGGTGGTGGCGGTTCAACAGAAGATCGCAAAGGAACGCAAAGAAACTGTTGAGCCGTAGCCTGGCCCTTTGCGTTTCTTTGCGCCCGTCTATGAATTGCAGTCTTCTCTGTGTACTCTGTGTCTCTGTGGTGAATCCCGTACGATGACAGTCGCCGTCCCGAATTGAACCACAGAGACACAGAGAGCACAGAGAAGAGCATGTCGGGCAGAGGTTCAACAGAAGATCGCAAAGGATCGCAAAGAACGGCAGAGGCGAAGCCTGGCCCTTTGCGCTTCTTTGCGTCCTTCTGTGAGGATGGTCTTCCGGTCACCATTTGTATGGCATACCTGTTTCGATGCAATTGGCCGGGAGGAGTTAACCCCGAACCACCTGCCTGCGCCGACCTGTCCGCGTGTGCCCCGGAGAGTTGACCCTTCTCCCTGCTCCTTGCTCCCTGCTCCTATCTCCCAACGCGTGCAGACAGTCCACGCATCGTGTGTCTGTAAAGTCAACTCATGAGCATCACGAACATCCTTGTGACAGGCGCCAACGGCTTTGTCGGGCGCAATCTGTGCGCTCATCTTGCCCGGCGCGACGGACTGACCCTGTTCCGCATCGACGTCGATTCAGCGCCTGACGAGCTGGATCGGGCGATCGAGTCAGCCGAGATCATCTTCCACCTCGCCGGTGTCAACCGCCCGAAGGACCCCGGCGAATTCCAGTCGGGCAACGCGGGCTTCACCGAAGACTTGTGCGATAATATCAGCAAGGCGGGGCGCAAGCCTCTCCTCGTCCTGTCGTCTTCCATTCAGGCCGCACTCGAAAATTCCTACGGCATCAGCAAGCGCGGGGCCGAGGATGCGGTCAAGGACTGGGCAGAGCGGGGAGGGGGAAAGGCAATCATCTTCCGACTGAAGAACGTGTTCGGGAAGTGGTGCAGGCCGAACTACAACTCGGTGACAGCCACGTTCTGCCACAACACCGCCCACGACCTGCCGATCACAATCAACGATCCGGACAAGGAACTCGACCTGGTGTACATCGACGATGTTGTCGAGGCGTTTGGGAGGGTGATCGAGGAGGGAGCAGGGAGCGGGGAGCAGGGAGCGGGAAGGGAAGGGGGAAGCGGCAAGCGGGAAGCGCACGGCGAAGAGCAGAAGACAGAAGAGAGAGGACAGAAGACAGAGGACGGAAGACAGAGGACAGGGGATGCGGCAGGTGAACGACTCGGTTCCAGCAGCCCTTGCCTCTTGCCTCTTGCCACTCCCCCCTTACCGCTTGCCCCTTGCCCCTTGGCGCCTGCCCCCTTACCGCCTGGCCCCTGGGAATACCGGGAGGTCGAGAGATCTTACCGGATCACACTGGGCGAGTTGGCGGCGCGGATCCGGTCGTTTCGCGAGATGCGGCGGACTCTGGTGCTGCCTGACCTGGGGGATCCGCTGAATCGGTGTCTGTACGCCACCTACCTGAGCTACCTGGACGGACCGGACTTTGCGTATCGGCTCGATCAGAAGACAGATCCGCGCGGCAGCCTGGCCGAGTTCGTGAAGTCGGCGGCGGCCGGCCAGATCTTCGTCTCGCGGACCAAGCCCGGCATCACCCGTGGCAATCACTATCATCACACAAAGACGGAGAAGTTTCTGGTGCTCGAAGGCGAGGCGGTCATTCGGTTTCGCAGGGTGGAGGAGCAGGGAGCAGGGAGCAGGGAGCAGGGAGCAGAGATTTGCGGGCGATATCGCACTGTGCACCCTGGATCATCGACCTCCCAAGCGGCCTCCACACTCCCGGAGCTCCCTGCTCCGGGCTCCGGGCTCCGGGCTCCCCGCTCCGAGCTCGCTGCTGCTGTCATTGAGCATCGGGTGAGTGGACGCGACTTTGTGGTTGTGGATATCCCGCCCGGCTACACGCACTCGATCGAGAACGTCGGTTCCGGCGAGCTGGTCACGCTGTTCTGGGCCAGCGAGCCGTTCGATCCCCAGCGGCCGGATACGTATGGGATGGAAGTGGGGAGGTAAGCGGGAAGGGGTAAGCGGGAAGCGGGAAGGCGCAAGAAGGACGGCGCAAGGTGAGCCAAGAAGCCGGAGATGTGCAACCCAGCGGAGGAAGGCCCCATTGGAGGTTTGAGGACCTTGAAATCTGGCAGCTCGCGGTGGAATTGGCTGCAGGTTACCACGAAGTGGCGTCTGTTCTTGAGAAGCGACGCCTATTCCGATACGCAGAGCAGCTCCGGGCCGCGGGGTTGTCCGTATCGAATAACATTGCTGAGGGAAGCGCCAGCCTCCACTCGGCAGAGTTCAGGCAGTTCCTTAACATCGCCCGCCGATCCCTGTTTGAGGATGTGTCAATGACTCTTGTGTTCGAGCGGCTCGGCCTTCTCGAGAGCGAAGATGTCACCAAACTGCTTGCGCTTAGCGACAAGCTCAGTCGGAAGATCACGACTTTTTCCCGCGGCCTCTGATCGCACCCAGCTCTCTGTCCCTTACCCCTTGCCCCTTGCCGCTTACCGCTTGCCCCTTGCCGCTTACCGCTTGCCCCTTGCCGCATACCTCTCCGCGCTTCATCATCCTACGTCTCATGAAGGTGTTGACTGTTGTTGGCACTCGCCCCGAGATCATCCGCCTCTCGCGCGTGATCGCCAAGCTGGACCAGTACACGGACCATGTCCTCGTCCACACGGGCCAGAACTACGACTAC
>Ga0208040_1001401_pt1 | contig 23879 bp, 19 predicted proteins | sample AD_UKC083_MetaG_FD_184431 | JGI IMG/M metagenome (GOLD analysis project Ga0208040, IMG submission 184431) | Active sludge microbial communities of municipal wastewater-treating anaerobic digesters from USA - AD_UKC083_MetaG (SPAdes) (version 2) | ecosystem: Engineered > Bioreactor > Anaerobic >...
TCTTCATAGGGGAAGAGCTCATTGATGACAAGGTCACGATTAAGGAAGAACACATGGCAGAACCAAGGATTAATTGGTGAGTAATTGAAGTATACGTACCTATTTCAAGACCCTGCAGAAGGTCTTGGACACACCCGCTGATAGAGACCCGGACATGATGGCATTCACGAACGAGGCGGCCAGGAGGAAGGCCAGGATACTGCTCGATCATGTTGATGAATATTTCTAGTACAGGAGGAAGGGAGAAATGCCCATGAAGATGAAGATGATTGCAGTCATGGCGGCCGTGCTTGCGCTGTTCGTATATAGCGGTACTGCGTACGCTGCAGGAGACCAGGCCCGGGTGGTCATCAAGGTGGCGAGCCTGGCGCCCAGGGGATCGAACATCGCGAATCTCTTCGAGGAGATATCGAAACAGATCAGGGCCAAGACGGACAACGAGGTCATGTTCAAGACCTACTGGGGCGGAGTCCAGGGCGACGAGAATGACGTGCTACGCAAGGTCAGGCTCGGCCAGCTCCACGGCGGGTCGTTCATGGGGCCCTCCCTTGGCATGATCGTACCCGAGGTGAGGGTGACCGACCTGCCCTACGTGTTCCGCAACTATGACGAGGTGAACTATGTCCGCGCCAGGCTCCAGCCCGACATGGAGCGGATCATCGAGGACAAGGGATTCAAGGTGCTCGGCTGGCTGAACCTCGGGTTCCTCTACACCTTCTCCAAGGAGCCCCTGCTTTCCATGGACACCGCCAGGAAGCAGAAGTGGTGGGCCCTGGAAGGAGATCCCATGGGACAGGCCATGTACAAGGCACTGGACATAACGCCGGTCTCCCTGTCCATCTCGGACGTGGCCACATCGCTGTCCACCAACATGATCGACTGTGCGCCTTCGACACCCTTCGGTGCCGTAGCCATGCAGTGGTACACGCGTTTCAAGTACATGTCGAGCTATCCTTCATCCAGCATCAATGGGGCCATGCTGGTGCGGATGGATGTCTGGAACACCGTCTCGCCTGCCAGCCGGAAGATCATCCTCGATGTCGCCAGGGAACAGCACGAAAAGATCGAGCTCGTGACGCGTCGGGAGGACGCGAGGTCGCTGGAGCTGCTCAAGAAGTCGGGTATCGTGGTGGTGCCCTATGACCCGAGAAACAAGGAGACCCGGTACGTGTTCGAGGCGGCCAAGAAGGCACGTGAGAGTCTCGTGGGAAGGCTCTACTCGCGGGAACTGCTCGACAGGACCCTTTCACTGGTCGAGGAGTACCGCAGGCTTCACCCGGGCGACCAGACCATCATACACGTGGAGTAGAAGCTCGGGAGGGCTCGAGCCCTAGGCTGAAACCGCTTCGTACTCCTGGAAGAACACGAATGGCGCCACAATGATGAACCGGAAGAGCGAGCCCGTGGTCTCCCACTCATCGATCTGTTCCTTCGTGGGACGGGTCAGCCTGCCCGCATCGATCCACGCCTTGACACGTTCAGTGTTATCCAGGGCGACCTGTACCCCGACTTCCACCAGGTCGAGATCAGGGGAGACGATGAAGAGCGCCCTGGTGAGCATGTCCGGGATGAGTCCCTTCCAGGTGGAGACCGAGACCTCTGCGCTGATTTTCTCTCTGAGTTGGTCTTCTCGCTGCGATTCCATGTGAGCCTCGCTATTCTCTCGTGTGAATCGCCATCATACACGAAAGGGCGTTCAAAGGGCAATGCAGTCCCCTTCATTCTTTGCCAGGACCACGATATGTGGTATTCCATGGACATGGACGCCTCGATCTCCCGGATGCTCGTCTTTCTCAAACGCTTTGAACGTGCCATCGTGACGGTGCTCATCGTCCTGATGGTCCTGGTCATCGCCCTCGCGACCATCGAGGTCGGCTGGCTCATCCTCCAGGACATCACCTCGCCCCCCGTCCTCATCCTGGAGATCGACGAACTCCTGGACATCTTCGGGAAATTCCTCCTGGTGCTGGTGGGCATAGAGCTCCTCTACACGCTCCGCGCATACTGGGCAGAGAACGAGGTGCACGTGGAGGTCGTCTTCGCCATGGCCCTCATCGCCGTGGCCCGCAAGGTGATCGTCCTCGACGTCAAGGACCTTGACAGCATGGTGCTCATCGGCATTGCCGCGGTCGTGCTCGCCCTGTCCGTGGGATACTACTATGTGGGCAAGCATATCCGGACGGTCTGCGAGGACAAGCGGTCGCGGGGGTGCATGGACGGGCCGTGAGCGGGGCCTTCGTGCGACGCGCCCGAGCCCTCCCGGATCAGGAGGACAGGGCGCCTGTCAGGGTCGTAACCCTCTAGTATCCACCTTTTCCTGGCTTCCCTTTCTTGACGGGTTTCCCCTCGCGCTTGATGCGCCCGTATTCCTTCTTCATCTTGTCCAGGTCCTGGGCAAGCTCGAAGAAGCCGTGCCAGTGGGCGTAGTCCTGGCCCATCATGGCGGTACCCATGCGTGCCCTGCGTCCTTCGTGGTGCCACAGGTGGTAGAGGACGATCTCGATCTCGTCGTCCCACGGGTTGTCCCTGGTGATCAGGTTGTTTGCATAGAGATCGTCGATCATTGCCTTGGCGGGCTTGTAGTACTGCTCGTTGTACAGCGCGATGGCGCCGTCATACTGAGCATAGAACCCGTTCACCCAGGCCGGGCTGTGGCAGTTCAGGCAGACGCTCTGCATCTCCCTGCGCTTTGCCTCCCAGTTGCTGGTCTTCACGGACAGGGGCTTCTCGGCCTCCCAGGAAAGCCGCTGGGAGATGTCGTGGGTGGTCGAAAGCCTGCCGATGCCCGACATGTGGCACACCGCACAGGTCGGCGCCGAGTAATCACCGGGCTCCCATGCATCGGGCGCGCTCTCCCAGTTCCAGGCGTGCCGCTCGGCCTGATAGCGCTTGCCATGGTTCGATTCCTGCCAGATCTCGATCTGGGGATGGTCGGGGCCGATGTGGCAGGAACCGCACGTCTCCGCCATGCGGGCCTCCACGAGGCTGAAGCGGTGCCTGGTGTGGCAGGACCCGCAGTTGCCCTTGGACCCGTCCGGGTTGACCCTGCCGATGCCTTCCTGGGGGTAGTGAGAGCCGCTCGGGCGACCCTTCACGAAGGACACCTTGCTGCCGTGGCACTGGATGCAGCCGGTGACCTCGGGCGTGTCCGATCCCTTGCCCTCCCACTCGATGGACATGGACCGGAGCTTCACCACCGAGTCGTATCCTGCCGCGTGATCGCTGACGCTGAACTGGCGTGCCTCGGCGGGATGGCAGCGGGAGCAGTCCTTCGGGCTCGGCAGGGCCGTTATGAGCAGATCGGTCCCCTTGAGTCCGGAGCACTGAAAGGCATCGGGTTCCCCCCTGTTCGCGCGGTGGCAGTCGCTGCAGGTGATGCCCGACCGGCCGTGCATGCTGTTTTTCCAGTCGAGCACGATCGACGGCGATGTATCCTGGTGGCACTCGATGCACTTCCTGTCCAGGGCCGACATGCCCCTGTCCACCTTGATGACCTTCGTGGCCACGGCCCCTACCCGTTCCTGGGCCTTCACAGCAAGGACGAGCGCGGTCCCGGACAACATGAGGACAAGAATCACTGCGAGGATCCACTTCTTGTTCATGGCTTCTCCCCTTCCATAGAAATGACGTCCGACATGGCGGCCCTTTCGCGATGGGGGTCGAACAGGACCGGCTGAGCGTGGTGCACCATGTCCTCGTGGCAATCCCAGCACCGCTTACCGGCCCTTCCGCGCACCCATTCGCGGTGCGCGAGGAACCCGCCGCGGCTCATCCCCGGCGGGGTGAGATCCTGGTGGCAGGCAGTGCATGCGGCCTCGAACAGATAGTTCTCCTTTGTATATCGCTTTCCCGCCCAGTCTACGGCGGCAGGGTTCCCCAGGTAATGCACCCACACATCCCTCAGGCCGGAGTATGCCTTGTAGGTGTAGTGGGAGATGCCCGAAGGGGGGAGGTGGCAGTCGACGCAGTCTGCCACGAATCCGGTCGAATTCACGGTGTGGGAGGACATCCGCCAGGTCTCGACCTGGGGCATCATCTCGTGGCACTTGCCGCAGAACTCGTTGGTGCCGGTGAGCGAGAAGCTCAGGTGGGTGAAGCCGATGAGAAAGAGAGCAGTGACCGCGCCCAGCAGGAAGGCGGAGATGAGCATCCAGTGACGGACGATCCACCTGAGCATGACCGATCCGGAGAACCCCCTCTCAAAAGAACGTACCTGCAGTGTAAAGATACACTTCTCCTGACAAGAATCAAGGAGCTCTCGTGCAGGGGTTCCTACCTGGTCAGCTGCCGGTACCTGATACGGTGGGGGATGTCCGCTGCCTTGCCGAGACGCCTTTTCCTGTCCGCCTCGTAGTCCGAGTAGTTCCCCTCGAACCATACGACCGCGCTGTCCCCCTCGAAGGCCAGGATGTGGGTCGCGATGCGGTCGAGGAACCACCGGTCGTGGCTGATGACCGCTGCGCAGCCCCCGAAGTTCTCCAGGGCCTCCTCCAGGGCTCGCATGGTGTTCACGTCCAGGTCGTTGGTGGGCTCGTCAAGGAGCAGGACGTTGGCGCCTTCCTTGAGCATGCAGGCGAGGTGCACGCGGTTGCGCTCGCCGCCGGAGATCATGCTCACCTTCTTCTGCTGGTCCGTGCCGGAGAAGTTGAAGCGGGCCACGTAGGCGCGGGAGTTCACCTCCCGGGTTCCCAGTTTCACCAGGTCCCTGCCTCCGGAAATCACCTCCCAGATGGTCTTGCCCGGGTCCAGTGACTCGCGGTCCTGGTCCACGTAGGAGAGCTGGACGCTCTCTCCGACGCGGATGGTCCCGCTATCGGGCTGCTCCCGGCCGGTGATCATCCTGAAGAGGGTGGTCTTGCCCGCACCGTTGGGGCCGACGATACCCACGATGCCGCCGGCGGGCAGGGAGAAGTTCATGTTCTCGAAGAGGAGCTTGTCGCCGTACGCCTTGCTCACCCCGTCGGCCCGGATCACCACCTTGCCGAGGCGCGGTCCCGGCGGGATGTAGATCTCGAGCTCCTTCGCCTGCTTCTCGTAGGTATCGCTCAGGAGATTCTCGTAGGAGCTGATCCTCGCCTTGGCCTTGGCGTGGCGTCCCTTGGGCGACATGCGGATCCACTCCAGCTCGCGCTGCAGGGTCTTCTGCCGCTCGGTCTCGGACTTTTCCTCATGCTGGAGCCTGAGCTGCTTCTGCTCGAGCCAGGACGAGTAGTTGCCCTTCCAGGGTATGCCGTGACCGCGGTCGAGCTCCAGGATCCAGCCCGCCACGTTGTCGAGGAAGTACCGGTCGTGGGTGACCGCGATGACCGTGCCCTCATACTGCTGGAGGTGGTGCTCCAGCCAGGCCACGGTCTCGGCGTCCAGGTGGTTGGTAGGTTCGTCGAGGAGCAGGATGTCGGGTTTCTGGAGGAGGAGCCTGCACAGGGCCACCCGGCGCTTCTCGCCGCCGGAGAGCACCTTCACCGGCATGTCCGGAGCAGGGCAGCGCAGGGCATCCATGGCCATGTCGAGGCGCGACTCGATGTCCCACGCATCCAGGTGGTCGATCCGTTCCTGCAGCTCGCCCTGGCGGGCCATGAGCCGGTCCATCTCGTCGTCGTCCATGGGCTCGGCGAACTTCATGCTGATCTCGTTGTACTCCTTGACCAGGTCCACGGTGTCCTGAAGTCCCTCCTCCACGATCTCCCGGACGGTCTTGTCAGGGTCGAGCTGCGGCTCCTGTTCGAGGAGGCCCAGGGTGTACCCGGGAGAGAGCACCGCCTTGCCCTCATACTCCTGGTCCAGTCCCGCCATGATGCGAAGCAGGGTGCTCTTGCCCGAGCCATTCAATCCCAGCACGCCGATCTTGGCCCCATAGAAGTAGGACAGGGAGATGTCCTTGATGACCTGCCTGTTCTGGCAGGTCTTGCTGACCCTCATCATGGTGTAGATGATCTTTTCCGCTCCGTTGCTCATGGACAATGCTCCTTTAAAGGATATGTGAGGTCGCGTGCTGTGACGTATTCCGGGAGTAGTATCACATCGAGCTGCATGCAGACAATGTTTCCGCTCACAGGGTGACGAGCCTGATTCCTGCACCCGCAGACATCTAGTATTTATTACATTGAAAAGACAAATGATTATTTTCAATTGCGGAAGAGAGAAAAAGTATTACCCATTTAATACTGTAATAAATGCCCCATGAGTTACCCGGAAACCCTTAATATTAAAATATATATGTATTATTGAGATGATAAAGATGGTATATCTTTGCTCTGGCAAGGGTAAAAATATACCCTCTTTCCTTGCCCCACAATGCCTGTGAGGTGTGTAACTATCTGAAAGAAAAGGGTATCGGGTTTGGCTCAGGTATTGCACCATTGACCACGACGTGACGTTACATAGAAACCGGAGGGCTGCATCATGAGAAAACATAGTATAGCCATCGTGGTCTTACTGGTAGGCTTTGCAGTGAATCTGAACGCTGCTTTGTTCACTACGGAAGATGTATCGATATATGGGACATGGAACGAGAGTTATCATGGTTATTCCGGCGGAGAGTGGTCAGGATACCTGGTAGGCACTTTCGCTGGAAATGACGGTGGCATTGTATCCTGGGCAGAACAATATCTGAGAACGAGCTTTGATTCGTATGTGTTGGATAAGGTTGAATACGAAGACGGTTCTTTTACGCCCGAGGAAGGTAGTCCGGGTGTTTTCTCGGCAACAGCGAATGAGGGTGGTCTCGGCGGAACATGGACATGTGTTGCCCCCTATGAGTTAGGGTTCTATTCTGTGAAGGCAGGTAATTCATGGGCACTCTATTTTGTAGATCCAGCGCAATCGTCTGGTGTCTGGTCTACTATCCATCTGAACGTTGGTGCTGCTGGGGCCATTCAACCTGAGATTTCGCATTTATCAGCGGTTGCCAGCGCCGGCGCCCCCCCGGTCCCCGAGCCCGCCACCATACTCCTCTTCGGTTCGGGCCTCATCGGTCTGGCAGGACTCAGGAAGAAATTGAGCAAATGAAAGGCTACGAAGAGGGTGTGATGCCGAAGGCCCGGGGGCGCATTCCCGGGCCTTCTTTCATGTCAGTCTCCGCTTTCGGTCAACGGATCATAGTTCCAGACGTCCATCAGGCATTCATCCCCGAACAGCACCAGGGATCCGGTGTCCACGAACCGGCGCACGAAGTCCTTGAGGTCGTCTGCCCCCTCGTTGAGCCAGTACATGACACAGTCGGGGTTCTCACAGTGCCGCGGGTGATCGGGGTCTGCATGGTCGGAAACCATGGGTATCCCATTGTCGACGAGACCGAGGAGATGCCCCGTTTCATGGACCAGGGTCGCCTGTTCAACGAATCTCGAGATGGACAGGGTGGAGCCGGAATCGAGGATGGCATCCTTGAAGATGGCGATCACGCACGACCCGCCAAAGGAGACGCCGAGCACCTTTCTGTTCACCGTGCCGTTGTCCTCGAAGTAGCCGCTCAGGAAGAGCACGTGGATGTACACGTCCTCGGCCGTCATGGGCACGACCCACAATGACCGTGCCAGGTCGATGATCTCGTCGGTGGTCCATGCATCCTGACCCTGCTCGTCCAAAAGGACCATGTCGTCCAGGGTCCACGGCACATAGAGGCTCATGTCACGGCCGAGGAACAGTGCCTCCATGTTGTTCTGCAGGATCCACCAGTAGGGCGTGTCGTACCGTATGGAACCGGTGTACGGCACGGCATCCGGTTCGTATGCCACGTCCACGGTCATGGAGAACACGGTTGAGTAGAGCTGCACGAGATTCAGAGCCAGGGGGTCGGACCCGGCTCCCGTGGTGTTTTCTTGCTCGGAGGAGCAGGCCGCTGCCGAGAACAGGGCGAGGATCGCAAGTGCCAGCGCTCGTAAAGGGGAGGGTGCGCGCCCGGGGTCCATGGTCATCAATCTACCGGCCTGCAGCCCGTTCGGCAAGACAAATTTGCTGAGGAGAATCTCCCGAGACTCAGGTATTGAAGCGTATGGACAGGATATCACCGTCCCTGACCACGTATGTCTTGCCCTCCAGCCTCACGAGCCCCCTGTCCTTGAGGGCCTTTTCCGAGCCGTGTGTCATGAGGTCCTCGTAGGTGAAGCACTCGGCCCTGATGAATCCCCTTGCAAGGTCCGAATGGATGACACCTGCTGCATCCACCGCGGTGTCCCCCCGTCTGATGGTCCAGGCCCGCACCTCGTCGGGGCCCACGGTGAAGAAGGATATGTATCCCAGAAGGTCATAGGCAGCCATGGTGAGCCGGTCACGAGCCGATGCGGCGATGCCCATGTCCTCCATGAAGGCCCGCGCCTCATCCGGATCGAGCCGGTCGAGCTCCATCTCGAACCTTCCGGCGAACTCGATCCCCTTGTGGTCGCTCCAGATCCTTGCCAGCAGCTCGGCATTCCGCCCGAAGGTGTCCTCGTCTGAATTGAGGACCACGAGCACGGGCTTGAGCGCCAGGAAGCGCATGCCGCGCACGGACTTCTCCTCGTCCGGCGTGAGGGGCGGGGGGGTGCGGAGGTCTCCCGAATCGAGGAAGGCCGCAATCTTGGTCAGGGCGTCCCGCTCGGTCTCCAGCGCCGGTGTTTTAGCCCCGCGATGAAGCTGATGATTGACACGTTCGAGTCTCGTCTCGGCCAGGATGAGGTCCGAGAGCGTGAGCTCCGCGCGTATGGTGTCGATGTCCGACAAGGGGTCGGGTTCACCCATGATGCTGTCGATGTACTGGTCGTGGAAGTTTCTCACCACCAGGGCCAGCGCGTCAGCGGTCTTGATGAGTCCGAGCTCGGATGCGCTGAAGATCTCCTTCCTTTCCCCGTCGACATTCCTGAACCCCCCGAAGTCCATGCACTCGAGGGTGGCATAGGTGGTCTTCTTCGGTCTGTACATGTCCACGAGCGTCCCGATGCGGGGGTCCGTGACCTGTACGACCGCGAGGTTCGGCTCGTCCTTGGATGCAGAGTACTGGTCGGTCGTGATGTCCATGCCGGTCAGTGCGTTGAATATCGTGGTCTTGCCCGATTTTGTCAGCCCGATGAGTCCTATCCTCATGCCCGCCTCTCGTGTGTCGGGAGTGTATAGCACCATGCACCTTCGAGGGCAATGCCCAAAGAGTCCCCCTTGCGTGAACCGGAGGGCATGCTATTATTGTGGCCGCGAAAGGAGGAGATGATGAAGAAGAGCTTGCCACGTGTCTGTGCGGTCTTTCTGGTTCTCTTTCTGCTTGTGGGTTCCTGTACAAAGGATGCCCCGAAGGATCAGCAGCAGAGGCACTCCACTGAGGCGTCTGCCCCGGAGGCGGATATCATTCGGACGGCTGACAAGCCCTCGAGCCCTGCCGTGAGCGGCGGCGGGGACTTCAAGAATGTCATCATCGAGGTCGCCAGGAAGAACATCCCGGCAGTGGTGCATATTGAGGTTACCCAGACCCAGGAGGTCGCCAGCCCGTTCTCGCCCTTCGAGAACGACCCCTTGTTCCGCCACTTCTTTGAATTCCGCCAGAGTCCCAGGAAGTTCAAGCGGGAACTCAAGGGTATCGGCACGGGCATGATCATGAGCAGCGACGGGTATATCCTCACGAACTACCACGTGGTGGGCAATGCGACCCAGCTCCAGGTCATCCTCTCCAACGGGAAGCAGTTCGTTGCCAAGATCGTCGGTACGGACTCCAAGACCGACCTTGCCGTGATAAAGATCACGGCAGATGCCTCCCTCCCCTCGGTCGTCTTCGGTGACTCCGACAAGGTGCAGGTGGGAGAGTGGGTGGTGGCCATCGGGCATCCGAGGGGTCTCGACCAGACCGTGACCCAGGGCATCATCAGCGCCAAGCACCGAAAGGGGATCACCGATCCGAATAACTATCAGGACTTTCTCCAGACGGACGCCGCGATCAATCCGGGCAACAGCGGGGGGCCGCTGCTGAACCTTGACGGCCAGGTCATCGGGGTCAATTCGGTCATCGCGTCGCAGTCGGGCGGTTCCGAGGGGCTCGGGTTCGCCATTCCGAGCAACATGGCCGTCCATATCGCAAACTCTCTCATAAAGACCGGCAAGGTGGAACGGGGCTGGCTCGGCGTATCCATAAAGGATATCGAGTTCACGGAAATGAAGGCACTCAAGCTCGACTCACCGAAAGGCGCCTACGTGGCCGAGGTGGTGAAAGGCGGCCCGGCCGCCAAGGCGGGAATCAAATCCCGGGACGTCATCGTATCGCTCGACGGCAAGACCATAGACGACTCGAGCACGCTGAGAAACCTCGTCGCGGGCATCCCGGTGGGCACCGCGGTGAAGCTCGTTGTTGTCCGGGACGGAAAGAAGCTCACGGTCCCGGTCACGGTCGGGGCCCTCGACGATGCGACCAGGGTCATGGCATCGGCGCTGCGCGAGAGGCTGGGCATAGACGTCAGGCCGCTCACGGAGGAGGAGCTGGGCAGATATGGACTGGAGCAGGACCAGGGTGTGGCCATCAGCTGGATCAACCAGAAGGGCCCCATGGGCAGTGAGGGCTTCGAGGTGGATGACCTGATCCTCGGCGTCAACGGCCAGCAGGTCGGCAGTGCGGAGGATTTCGTCGCCATCGCGGGCGCATTGCAGCCCGGACAGAAGATCACCGTCTATGCCCTAGACCACAGGACGGGAAGGGCGGGCAACATAGAGGTGGAGGTGCACTAGGGTCCTCTGCGACGGGCCTCAGGAGATCCCGAGTTTCTTCATCCTGGCCTGCAGGGTGGTGCGCTTCATGCCGAGGACCTCCGCCGCACCGCCCGGCCCGCCGATGCGGCCACCGGTCAGATCGAGGACATGGGAGATGTACCTGCGCTGGAGATCGTCCATGGTGGGCCTGTCCGCGAAGGAAGAGACCTCGGCCGGGCCGGAAAGCGCCGGCAGGTTCAGACTGAGTTTGTTCCCGGAGGACAGTATGGCGGTGCGTTCCATCACGTTCTTCAGCTCCCGCACGTTGCCCGGCCAGGGATAGCTCATGAGGGTGGCCATGTCCTCCTTCGTCAGCTCGGGCAGCACCCGGTGGTACTTCCGTGCATACTGACCCAGGAAATCCCTTGCCAACAGGACGATATCATCTCCGCGCTCCCTCAGGGGGGGCATGACCAGCGGTACCACGTTGAGCCGGTAGTAGAGATCCTGCCTGAATCGACCTGCAGCCACGTCTGCGACCAGGTCCCGGTTGGTGGCAGCCACGAGCCGGAAATCGGATGCCATGGACCGGGTCCCCCCCACGCGCGTGAATATCTTTTCCTGGAGCACCCGCAGGAGCTTCACCTGGGCCGAAAAAGGGACATCACCGATCTCGTCGATGAAGAGCGTTCCCGTGTGCGCCAGCTCCACCCGGCCGGCCTTCTGGCGGTCGGCACCCGTGAAGGCGCCCTTTTCATGGCCGAAGAGTTCGCTTTCTCCGAGCGTTTCCGGAACAGCGGCAAGATCGACGATCACGAAGGGGCTGGACCTTCGCCTGCTCACGTCATGAATCCTGCGTGCCAGGAGCTCTTTGCCCACCCCGGTTTCTCCGGTGATGAGCACGGTGGCGTCCGTTACCGCCGCCTGGTCCGCCTGGGTGAGCAAAGCCGTCATGACAGGGCTCCTGCCGAGCATTCTCCCCGAGGCTTCCGAGTTCTCGACCAGGATTTGAGCGGATGAGACACGGGACCTGTCGGCCTCCAGCATGCCGGTATAGTGGAAGATCCGTTCGATCGAAATGCTCATGTGGCGCGCTACCCTGACCACCACGTCCCGGTCGATGACCTCGCTGCCGGGGTCTATGTAGGAGTTGTCCAGGTAGAGCACACCATGCACCTCCCCGCCGAGCAAGACCGGCATGCATATGACGACGATGGCCTGATGCCCGTCTCCTTCCTGGCTTCGCAGCTCACCCGTCCTCATGACCAGGGGCTCACCGCTGCGGAAGACCCTGAACACCAGGCCGAGCGTGGACCGGAACGATTCCGTGAGAACTTCGGCCTTGTCGAGATTGTTGGATGCCCTGAGCACGGGCCTGGCCGTCTCGCGGGGGCCGGAGAACCAGAACAGGCCGCCGCGCTCTGCCCCGAAGAACCTGGCCGCAGCCGAGACGATACGGGTGAGAATCTCTTCGCGGTCGGCACTCGGCACAAATTCGTCCATGATGTCCATGAACCTGTCGACGAGTTCCTGCCGGGGCGCCCCGATCCTTACCGGGGCTCCAACCCGCACGAGGGGGAGGAGGTCTTCCGGGAAGAAGTCCTGCCCGTACCCGCTCAGGCCCTCCCAGGCCATGAGAGCCAGGTTGCGGGCGGAGGTCCGGTCATGCTGGCCGTGCTTCACGCGGGCCATCTCTGCCCTGGTCCTGGCCAGCTCGATGGGGTCACCGGTCTTGAGCAGGTCGGATTCGCTTGCCTCCAGGAGCGAGAGGATCACCTCGGCATGGTCGCCCCTGCCCCGGGCCTGCAGGGCCCTCAACCGCAAGGCAACACCTCTCAGGTGGAGGTTGGGCCCTGCAAGGACGCGTTCTATCTCCTGTTCGAGCCCGAAGGAGGGTATAGGGGCGAATCCCTTCAGCTCGAAGGCATGGAGCATCTCCAGGGTGACGGGCCAGTTGTACTGAGGGCCGATGGCCTCGGTGAACGCGGTCTCCTTGGTCAAGCGGTAGGCCTCCTCCAGGTCGCCCTCGAAATAACTGTGGTAGGCAAGCCCCTTCATGACCACATGCATGGCCGCGGCGTTCCCGTTCTCCGAGGCCTCCTTTTTGGCTGACTGGAGGTGTGCGTGGGCATCTTTCCTGCGACCCATGATGATGAGGACGATGCCCAGAAGTGCCTCGTAGAAGCAGCTGTTGCGGTTGCCCTTGATCATGCGCGATCTCCGCCAGTGTGAATCGAGCACGCCGATGGCACGGTGGTGCTGACCCAGCAGGGCGCTGCAGTAGCCGAGCGCGGAGGAAGAGGCGAGGTGCTCGGGGAGAAAGGTCGGCACTGTCTGCCCTGATTTCAGACCGCCCTGCCGCACCACGGGTTCGAAGCTGTCCACCGCCTCCTTGTACTTGCCCTGGAGGTAGTAGTACACGCCGCGGAATTCCGCCGAAATGGCCATGATGTCATCGTCGCCCAGGGCATCCGCCTGGCTCAGCCCGGATCCTATGATCCTGAACCCCTCCGCCGTCTGACCGATCACGTATTTGTAGAGTCCCATGACGAGGTCGCAGCGGGCGAGCGTCCGCAGATCCCCCAGGCGCTCGGCCACCGGGTATGCCTGTTCGAGCAGGGCAGGGATGGCATGGATGTCCCGGATCAGGTTGATCCTGAGACGGCATATCTCGTTGACCGCCCTGAGAAAAAGCCGGGCCCATTCGTGGCTGTCAGTGTTGGGTGAGCTCAGCTTCAGGGCGCTCTCCAGAAATGCCAGGGCCTCGGGCTTGCTGTTCGCCCGGGTCGCCCTCGCGGCCGCTTCTTCGGCGAGCAATGCAGCCTCGTATTCACGGCCCGCCCTCGTGTACAGCGAGACGCGCACGTTCTCGCTGAGGGACTCCTGCAGCTCGAGTTTCCGCATGGCATCGATCAGTCCACCGAGATGTTCTTTCGTGTTGATGCGTGCCAGCTGGCGGGATAGGTCCACGGGGAGGTCATTGACCAGGGTGATGTCTCCTTGCGTGTTGATGGTGACAAGGCCTGCATCGAGCCCTGTACGAAGGAACTCCTGCAGTTCCGAAGGGCTCAACGGTACCAATGCGACGAGAAGGTCTGTTCCTGCCGGTTTGTCGATGGCCTTGAGCAACGCCAGGGCCTGCCAGTCTTTTCTCGTGAGGTCGCGCATGGAGTCTCTCTCTCGGTCCATGTCCATGTACTGCTTGAGGGAGTCGGCGTCAAGACCATATCTGGGCACAAACTGCCGACATATGGGCACTTCGCCGTGGGGTGAAGGAAAAATCATCATTGATATCATAGCAGTGTTTACGGCTCAGACATGGCACAGCTCCTGCTCGATGCTCTCGTATCATCACATGTATCCAAGGAGGACATCGTATGGCAGGAACCGCAGCACTGAAAGGATGGAAGGACGACTACCAGAACAAGCTCGTGACAGCAGAGGAGGCGGCAGCCCAGGTCAAGTCGGGCGACTGGATCATCGTGCCTCCGGTCAACAGCGTACCCATAGACATCCTGAACGCACTGGCCGCCCGCAAGGATGAGATTCAGAAGGTGAAGATCGCCAGCAATCTCATGATCTACCCCTTTGCGTTCCTGGGGGGAGACTATGTCGGCAAGATCACGTACTACACCGGCTACTGCGGCCCGCTGGAGAGGATGTTCATGCCCCAGGGAAACATCGTGCCCTTCCCCATGCACCTTTCAAAGGCCTACATAGCGCTTGACCGCGCCAAGACGCACGACGTGGCCATGATCGAGGTGACCCCTCCCGACGGGCGGGGCTACATGAACTACGGCCCCTGCGGCGTGGCCTACGGAAGGTACGCCACGAAAAGGTGCAGCAAGGTCATCGCCCAGGTGAACAGCAAGACCCCGTGGATCCACGGCTTCGAGAACACGGTCCACGTGAGCGAGGTGGACTTCATCGTCGAAAAGGACCATGACCTGCCCGTCGTGCCCGAGATCGAGATCACGGACGTGGAGAAGAAGATCGGCGAGTTCATCGCAGAACGCATACCGAACGAGGCCACCATCCAGCTCGGCATCGGCGGCATTCCCAATGCCGTTGCCTACTTCCTCCACGAGAAGAAGGACCTGGGCGTACATGCAGAGATCCTCTCCGACGCGGTTGCGGAACTGGGGGAACTCGGGGTGATCACCGGGATGAAGAAGACCATTTTCCGGAACAAGATCGGGGTGGGCGGTCTGATCATAGGCACCAAGAGGCTCCTGGACTTCTGCGACAACAACCCGGCCATCCTGTCCATGCCCATTCAGATAGCGAATCACTACGACACGATCAGGGGTCACGACAACCTGTGCTCCATCAATTCGGCGCTGACCGTGGACCTCACGGGACAGATCGCGTCCGAAACCATCGGCCACTCGCAGTACAGCGCGACCGGCGGCCAGGCGGACTTCGTCCGCGGGGCGATTGCTTCCAGGGGCGGCAAGTCGTTCATCGCCCTGCCGGCAACGGGCAAGAACAAGGACGGCTCCCTCATGTCGAGGATCGTGCTGAACTTCGCCCCCGGCACTGTGGTGACGACCCCGAGGTCGGACGCCATGTACGTCGTCACCGAGTACGGCGTGGCGGACCTCTTCATGAAGTCGATCCCGGACAGGGTCAAGGCCATGATCTCGATCGCGCACCCCGACTTCCGCGAGGACCTGGAAAGGCAGGCGTTTGAGGCGGGGCTCCTGATCCCCGCGACACTGCCGGTGAACGTGTGAGGAAAGGCCTGGACTGCAAAAGAACCGTGAACGGACGTTTTACAAAAGAATTCACTTTTACAGGATGATCATGTATGAAGGAAAGACGTCATTGTCCCTGGATTGCTGTTCAGATAGGGTGCACCGCGTCATGAATACACTGTAGCTCATAAGGAAAGGAGAGTGTTCCATGAATTTTCTGATCCAGCCCAAAAAGTACAAGACCCTCATGGCCGACGAGGGGTCCAAGGCTATCATGGAGAAGACCGTTGCCTTCTTCGAGACCATGGGCAAGGAACGATTGCTCGACGACTACAACAAAAAGCTCTGGTACCGTGAGTTCATCGACTTTCTCGCCAGGGAGCGCATCTTCTCCAAGCTGCTCACCCCCAAGGAGTATGCCGAGGGTGACCCGGACTGCCGCTGGGACACGGCGCGCAACAGCGAGTACTCCGAGCTGCTGGCCTTCTACGGGCTGGGGTACTGGTACTGCTTCCAGGTGACCATTCTGGGCCTCGGCCCGATCTGGATGAGCCCCAACGAGACGGCCAAGAAGAAGGCCGCCAGGCTCCTGCGCGAAGGTGCCATCTTCGCATTCGGACTCTCCGAGCGCACCCACGGCGCGGACATCTACTCCACCGAGACCATGCTGACCCCGAAGGGTGACGGAACCTACGTGGCCAACGGCGAGAAGTACTACATCGGCAACGGCAACGAGGCCGAGATGGTCTCCACCCTGGGCAAGGTCAAGGACGGCACGGACGAATACACCTTCTTCGTGACCAACTACCGCCACAAGGCCTACGAGCTCAAGAAGAACGTCATCTCCCACCAGGAGTACGTGTCCAACTTCGCCCTGCACGACTACCCCATCACCGAGGACGACATCCTCTCGAGGGGCCCCCATGCCTGGGATTCGGCCCTGAACACGGTGAACATCGGCAAGTTCAACATCGGCCCTGCATCCATCGGTGTGGCCGAGCACTGCTTCTACGAGGCGATCACCCATGCCTCCAACCGCATCCTGTACGGCATGCGTGTCACGGACATGCCCCACGTGCGCAAGAACTTCATGGACGCCTGGCTCCGCCTGGTGGCCATGAAGATGTACCAGCGCCGTTCCACCGACTATTTCCGCAACTCCAAGGAGAACGACCGCCGTTACCTGCTCTACAACCCCACGAGCAAGATGAAGGTCACCCTGCAGTCCGAGGACGTCATCAACCTGCTCTGGGATGTCATCGCGGCCAAGGGGTTCGAGAAGGACACCTACTTCCACATGGCAGCGGCCGACATTCGCGGTCCTTCGAAGCTCGAGGGAACGGTGCACGTGAACGTGCAGCTCATCCGCAAGTTCATGAAGAACTACTTCTTCAACCCGGCAGAGTATGAGCCGGTCAAGCCGGACTTTTCCCTGAACGACGACCTGTTCCTCTTCAACCAGGGCCCCACCAAGGGCCTGGGCAAGGTCCAGTTCCACGACTACAAGCCCGTGTTCGAGGCGTTCAAGGGGATGCCGAACGTGGCCACCTTCATCAAGCAGATCGAGATCTTCAAGGAGATGCTCGAAAAGGCAGGTCCGGACAAGATGCAGGACATGGACCCGTCGTGGTCCCTGCCCCTGGGCGAGATGTTCTCCATCGTGGTCTACGGCCAGCTCATCCTCGAGCAGGCCCAGTTCGACAAGGTGGACGGCGATGTCATCAACCAGATCTTCGACTTCATGGTCCGCGACTTCGCCCATTTCGCCCTGCAGATCTACGGCAACCACAACACCACGGACGAGCAGCGCGAGTTCTGCACGAAGATCATGCACATCAAGGCCGCGGCGAACCCGGAGCAGTACAACAAGGTGTGGGAAAAGTACGTGTCGGTGCTCAACGGCGAATACGCCATGAACGAGAAGTAACCTGCTTTGCCCTTCGGACGGCAGAGGGAAAGGGGAGAGCGGAGGCTCTCCCCTTTCCCTGTCAGTGACGGGATCTCCTCTGCGGCAACAGTCTCACCGATAAAAAAGCCCCTCCTCGGCCCTTGATTTTCCCCGTTCAGGTTCTACTTAAACGTCAGCTCACGGTGGCTGGTGCATGGACGGATTTTCCAGGTACCTGGCCGCAGGTGAGAGAAAGGAGGTAGTGCCATGATGACACGCAGAACCCTCGGCCTGATCGGTGTCATGCTCATCCTTGTCGTTGCAGGGCAGATCGCTCCTGTACAGGCCGGTTCGAGAACGATCTACGGAGAACCCAAAAACCTCGGAGACGGGGCCGTGAGGTCCCTGGTGGTCCTGGACGAGCAGGGGGATCCCGTCTCCATCGGGATTGCTCTCAGAAGGGAAGTCTTCTCGAGGCTGTCGGAAGGTGCGGGACCATCGGAGGTGATGCTGGGCATGCCCGATGGGGTCTCCGTCCCCCCGTTCGACCACCTCACGGTCGACTGGAACCCCCGTGGCCATGAGCCACACGGGATCTATGATGTCCCGCATTTCGACTTCCACTTCTACCTGATCCCACCCTCCGAGCGCATGATGATATCCGCCGGGGACGGAGAGCGGTTCGCAAAGGCCCCAGGCAAGGACTATCTGCCCGCGGATTACCAGGCCACGCCCGGCGGAGTCCCCGGGATGGGAGCCCACTGGGTGGACGTGACATCGCCCGAGTTCCACGGCAAGCCGTTCACCACGACATTCATCTATGGCACCTACGACGGGACAGTCACCTTCTATGAACCCATGATGTCATCGGCATTCCTGGAAGGGGTGAAGGAGTTTTCTTCAGAGATCAAACAACCTGCCCGATTCGCCAGGGAAGGGTACCACCCGGTGACCTACCGGGTCATGCACAGGGAAAAGGAAGGGGAATACTGGATACTGCTCGATGGTCTGACCTTGAGACCTTGAACTGACCCGGACCGGTCAGAAGGGGCGACTCCCCGGAATGTATGGGGAATACGCCCCGTGGTCCGGAAAAGATGCATGCCGGATCGGGGTATCGTGACGAGAGGAGGGGTACTCTTTTTCTGTTGCCAACGTGCCGCTGCTGGTATAAACGCACGAACGCACGATGATATATGTGCCCACAACAGGAGAACGAACACGGTGAGCACCCGATACCGTAATGAACGCATCAGGAACGTCGCCATCATCGCCCATGTCGACCATGGCAAGACCACGCTGGTAGACGCCATGTTCAGGCAGAGCGGGGTGTTCCGCGCCGGCCAGGAGGTCCAGACGCGGGTCATGGACAAGCTGGAGCTGGAGCGGGAGCGCGGCATCACCATTGCGGCCAAGAACTGCTCGGTGCTCTGGGACGGGGTCAAGATCAACATCATCGACACCCCGGGCCACGCCGACTTCGGCGGCGAGGTGGAGCGGGCACTGTCCATGGCCGACGGTGCCATCCTCCTGGTCGATGCCTCCGAGGGGCCGCTGCCTCAGACGCGCTTTGTCCTGAAGAAGACCCTGGAGGCCGAGCTCAAGGTCATCGTGGTGATCAACAAGATCGACCGCAGGGACGCCAGGCCCCTTGAGGTTCTCAACGAGGTCTACGACCTGTTCATCGACCTGGGGGCGGACGACGACCAGATCGACTTCCCCTGCCTGTATGCGGTCGGCCGCGATGGAATTGCCATGCGGTCGCTGGACGAAGAAGGGAAGGACCTTCGCTGCCTTTTCGAGGAAGTCCTCGCGAGCGTACCCGCGCCGGCGTACGACCCGGCGGAACCTTTCCAGATGCTGGTGGCCGACCTGGACTACTCGGATTACGTCGGCAGGCTCGCCATCGGCAGGATCTTCCACGGGCAGGTTTGCGCCAGCGACCCGCTGCTCTGCATCAGTGACAGGGGCGAGCACAAGCCGCTCAAGGTCACCAAGCTGCAGTGCTACGAGGGGGTGAGCATCCGCGAAACCGACGCGGCATTTCCAGGCGACATCGTGGTGCTGGCCGGCATCGAGGACGTGAAGATCGGCGACACCATCTGCACCCAGGAGAAGCCGAAGGCCCTCAACCGGATAACCGTGGACGATCCCACCGTGTCCATGCGGATCATGGCCAACAATTCGCCCCTGGCAGGCACCGAGGGCAGCCTCGTGCAGTCCGCGAGGATCCACGAGCGCCTTGTCCGTGAGACCCTGCGCAACGTGGGCATCAGGCTCGAGCTCGCCCCGGAGAGGGACGGCTTCATCATCAATGGCCGCGGTGAGTTCCAGCTCGCCATTCTCATCGAGACCATGCGCCGCGAGGGATTCGAGATGTGCGTGAGCAGGCCGGAAGTGATCTGCGAATACCGCGACGGGGAGGTGCTCGAGCCCATCGAGCACCTCTACATAGACTGCGACGAGGAGTACCTCGGCATCGTCACCCAGAAGCTCTCCATCCGCAAGGGCAGGATGATCAACTACACCGGCCATGGCGCAGGCCGGGTGCGGATCGAGTTCAACATCCCCTCCCGCGGGCTCATCGGCTACCGCGACGAGTTCCTCACCGACACCAAGGGGACGGGCATCATGAGCTCCTACCTGCTGGGCTACGAGGAACACCGCGGAGACTTTCCAAGCCGCTTCACCGGATCCATCGTGGCAGACCGTCGGGGCGTGGCCGTCGCATACGCCCTTTCGAATCTCGAGCCGCGGGGAAGGCTCTTCGTCGTCCCCGGCGACCCTGTCTACGAGGGCATGGTCGTGGGCGAACACAGCAGGGAGAACGACATCGACGTGAACCCCTGCAAGATGAAAAAGCTCACCAACATGCGGGCCGCGGGCCGCGACGACAACATCATGCTCTCGCCCGTGACGCCCATGACCCTGGAGAAGGCCCTGCAGTTCATCCGGGACGACGAGATGGTGGAGGTAACGCCGAAGTCAATACGGCTCCGCAAGACCGAACTTTCGGCCGGGAGACGTCATGACATGAGCATCGCGAGGAAGAAGGCGGCCGGATAGACCGGTACGACCTCCGACCTCCTCTTCGCCGTTCATCATCCTTTCTTTGTCTCGTGGACATGCACGTCCATCTGGGGGAAGGGGATGGATACGCCCTGCTCGTCGAAGCCCTTTTTCACCGCCTCGATGACGTCGAAGTACACGCCCCAGTAGTCGGAACCCTTCACCCAGGACCTGACCTGGAAGACCACGCTGCTGTTGGCAAGCTCCTTGACGAGGATGGCCGGTGCCGGGTCCTTGAGTATCCTCGCGTCTGCGGAGATGACATCCTGAATGCACTTTCTCACCTTGTCGATGTCCTCGCCGTAACTTACCCCGAAATCCAGGTCCACACGCCGGAGTTCCTTGGCGGAGTAGTTGGTGATGTTGTCGCCCATCATCTTGGCGTTCGGGATGATGACCACCTTGTTGTCCAGGGTGTTCAGCGTGGTGGTGAACACCTCGATCTTCTCCACGATACCGGACGCCCCACCGCCGTCGATGTAGTCACCCGCCTTGAACGGCTTGAAGATGATCATGAGGAACCCGGCAGCGAAGTTGGCCAGGGAGCCCTGGAGCGCCAGGCCTATGGCCAGGCCTGCGGCGCCGATGACGGCGATAAACGAGGTGGTCTGTATCCCGAGCTGGGCCAGGGCCGCGATGACCACGAAGGTGAGGAGAGCGATGTAGACCAGGTGTTCGACAAAGGACACGATGGTCGGATCGACCTTCCTCCTGGTGAGGATCCGACCGGTCAGACCCTTGAGCCCGCGGGAGATCCAGCGTCCCACGATGAAGATGACCAGTGCGGCGATGATCTTGAAGCCGTACAACGCCACCCATTCCTGAATCTTCAGCAGCAGATCTTCCATATGTAACCTCCTCTCTGTGCAGGTTCTTGATATTCGTAAAAGAGTGTATGTCCATGGCGGATATGAACTTACGGGCTTTCTCTTACAGTATAAGATAACCGCTTAAATCTATAATGCAATAATCAGCCGGAGAGAAATCACAGATCATTCTCGGGTGATTGACAGGATATTTCCAATGCACTATCAGGAGAGGACCGCTTCGGGGGCAGTACTCAGAAAACCCCTTGAAGGCCGAGAAACAGGAAAGGAAGATGCTTTGAACCTGTATCAGAAATGGTTTCTCGCGAGCCGTCCGTGGTCCTTCACCATGACGGCCATATCCGTGGGCGTCGGCGGCGCCCTGGCGGCCATAGACGGGCCATTCTCGTGGCCGCTGTTCGTGCTCACCGTGATCGGGGCCGTATGCATGCATGCCGCCGCCAATCTGTTCAACGACTACTATGACGTGAAGTACGGCGTGGACACCGTGGCCGCGGCCACAGCCCAGTATCGACCCCACCCCCTCGTGCAGGGTCTCATTCCGCCCCGTCAGGTCTTCATGGCAGCCACCGTGCTGCTCGGTGCGGGTGCGCTGATCGGGCTCTACCTCACGCTGCGCTGCGGATGGGGCGTGTTCTGGATCGGCATCACAGGGGCGCTGGCAGCGGTCGCCTACACGGCACCGCCCGCGAAGTACAAGTACTTCGCCCTTGGCGAGGTTTCGGTCTTTCTCATGTGGGGCCCGCTCATGGTGGAAGGCGCGTACTATGTCCAGCGCCAGGCGCTGAGCATGAAGGCGTTCCTCATCTCCATCCCCTTCGGCGTCCTGGTTGCCCTGGTCCTGCTCGCCAACAACATCCGCGACATCGAGCACGACCGGAGCAGGCATATCCGGACAGTGGCGAACATGCTCGGACAGCGGTCCGGGATGCACCTCTACCTGCTGTTCATGGTGGCGTCGTTCGCGAGCATCCCCCTGTTCGTCATCTTCGGCCTGCTTCCTGTCTGGGGCCTGGCCATCTTCCTGGCGCTGCCCATCGCCGTGAAGCTGCTCCGTCAGATGGTGCGCATGGTTCCTGCCGATGCAGACGCCCAGACGGCAAAGCTCGATACGGCATTCGGGGTGCTCCTTCTCATCGTGCTGGTGATTCAGGGGCTGACCGCATGAAGAAAGCGGGATTCGAAGCAGGGGTTCTCTGGCTGTCCATGGTCCTTGCCGCAGGGCTCTGGTTCGTCACCTTCTCCCTCGGCGGGCCGAGCTTCTGGATCAAGATATCCATCTCTGCGGCCATCCTGGCTGCAGTCGCCGTACGCGAGCGCACGATCCTCAAGAACAAGCTCTCCTTCGACCGGAAGGCGATCATCCAGGGCATGGTCGCTGCGGCAGCACTTTATGTCGTCTTCTGGGCGGGAAGGGAGATTTCCACGATCGTCCTGCCCTTCGCCTCCGGCCAGATCAGTTCCATCTACGGCAAGGGGGAGGGGTTCCCGACGACAGTGATCTTCCTGCTCCTCCTGTTCGTCACCGGCCCCTGCGAGGAGATTTTCTGGCGGGGATACCTGCAGAGGAGCCTCATGGGACGTTTCGGCGAGTGGAAGGGCTTCCTCGTGACCACGTTCGTCTACGCAGGGGTCCACGTCTTCTCGCTGAACTTCATGCTCATCGGCGCAGCGGCAGTGGCCGGCGCCTTCTGGGGGTTGCTCTACATGCGCCTGGGGCGCCTCGACAGCGTGATCGTCTCCCACTCGCTGTGGAGTGCCGTCATCTTCGCCGTGGCCCCCATGGGGTGATATGACCTACTCCTCGTGGATCACGTCCTTGATGATGTAGCTGCCTGATTTCTCGTCCAGCTCCAGCTCCAGCAGGCCCCTGTCCCGGGCCTCCTCGAGCAGCCTGCTGAAGGACCGGAATCCGTAGTAACTCTCGTTGAACCCTGGCTTGCGGCGGCGCAGGGCCTGCTTTATCATGGAACCCCAGAGCTTGTCCTCCTCGCCGCGCTCGTCGAAAAGGGCCTCAACGGTCTCCACCACCAGGTCCAGGGCCTTCTGCTTCTTGTCCTCCTCGCCGTTCTCCTTGTGCTCGGGCTTGGGCTGTGCCCCGGCCGCTGGCTTGGACGCAGGTTTCTTCGCCTTGCGGCGCTTGGCCTCGCTCTCGCGGACCAGGTCGTCGTAGAAGATGAACTCGTCGCAGTTGGCGATGAGGAGCTCGGAGGAGGAGTTCTTCACCCCCACGCCGATGACGAGCTTGTTGTTCTCCCTGAGCTTGCTCACCAGCGGCGAGAAGTCAGAGTCGCCGCTGATGATCACGAAGGTGTCCACGTGGGACTTGGTGTAGCAGAGGTCCAGGGCGTCCACGACCATGCGGATGTCCGCAGAGTTCTTGCCCGACTGCCGCACGTGGGGTATCTCGATGAGCTCGAAGGAGGCCTCGTGCATGACGGGCTTGTAGTCCTTGTAGCGCTCCCAGTCGCTGTAGGCCTTCTTCACGATGATGCTGCCCTTGAGCAGCAGCCGTTCGAGGATCTTCTTCATGTCGAACTGGGCGTACTTGGCGTCGCGCACGCCCAGCGCGATGTTCTCGAAGTCGCAGAACAGCGCCATATTCTGGGTCTTTTCCTGTACTGCCATTGATCACTCCTTGTGTAGGTGCGGGTTTCATTTCACGCCCCGCTCTGCTGCCGGCATGAGCGGTCATGATACAGCAATGAACCATTCATCCTTTCTTTCCGAAGGACTGTCAAGGCTATAAATCGTGATTAC
>Ga0208040_1001409_pt1 | contig 23768 bp, 24 predicted proteins | sample AD_UKC083_MetaG_FD_184431 | JGI IMG/M metagenome (GOLD analysis project Ga0208040, IMG submission 184431) | Active sludge microbial communities of municipal wastewater-treating anaerobic digesters from USA - AD_UKC083_MetaG (SPAdes) (version 2) | ecosystem: Engineered > Bioreactor > Anaerobic >...
ATGAAAAGGCAAAAAATAATGACTGGTTTGTCTTACTAACACCAACTAAGCCGGTACCGAAGGAATGGTTTTGTGAAATGAAAGATTCGAAGATTCTAGGACTTGCTTCCGGAGGCGGCCAGCAGATGCCGATTTTCACTGCACTGGGTGCAAAATGTACTGTACTGGATTACTCTGAGAAACAAATTGCAAGTGAAATAGAGGTTGCTGAAAGAGAAAATTATGAAATAAAGACTGTAAGGGCTGATATGACAAAACCCCTGCCCTTTGAGGATGAAACATTTGATTTGATATTTCATCCCGTATCTAATTGCTATATCGAAGATGTTCTTCCTGTTTGGAAAGAATGCTACAGAGTATTGAAAAAAGGCGGAATATTATTGGCTGGATTAGATAACGGGATTAATTTTATTTTCGATGATGATGAAACAAAACCGGTATGCAAACTGCCCTTTAATCCACTGAAGGATGAACGGCTTTATCAGTTTTCAATAGAAAATAACTGGGGAATTCAATTTTCTCATTCTATTGAAGAGCAAATAGGCGGACAACTAAAAGCAGGTTTTATTCTTGAAGATATTTATGAAGATATAAACGGTACGGGACTTCTCCATGAATTGAATGCGCCCACTTTTTATGCAACAAAGGCAATAAAAAAATAGCATTTTAACAGTCAATTCCGTCCCGGGACAATACACCCTGACTGTAATAATGCTTTATTTCAACCATTTCGGTTACCAAATCAGCCATATCAATCAACTCTTGAGGTGCATACCTGCCGGTAAGGACAACCTCTGCTTTTTCAGCCTTATTGTATAAAACATTTATTACATCCGATACTTCAAACAGCTTGTAATAAAGTGCTATATTTATTTCATCAAGAATTACCAGGTCATATTCTCCGCCTGCTAAAATCTCTCCGCATTCATCTAATCCCTTCTTTGCTGCTTCTTTGTCAGCATCTTCAGGTTTTTCATATATGAAGCAGCCTCTGCCAAATTGTTTTATTTGGATATTATCCAAGTAATTTTCAATCCTTGTTTCATTATATTTCATGTTCTTAACAAATTGACCGATGAAAACTTTTTTGCCTGACATGGCTGCTCTTAAGGCAAGCCCGAAGGCGGCAGTTGTTTTCCCTTTCCCGTTGCCAGTATATATTTGAACATATCCCTTGTCCATATTTGTCTCCTCATTTTTACCTAATAGTATTGCCTTTAAAAGCAGTAGTAATATATACTCCCGCAAACACCAGGAGTCCCCCTGTTATTTGTACCCATGTTATTTCCTGCCCCATTGCAAAGCTTATAAATGCAGTAAAGACAGGGTTTAAATTCATGAATATACCTGCTTTAACAGCACCGATTTCTCTGACTCCTATATTCCAGAAAACAAAGGATAACATTGACGGAAACAGAATAATATATATGACGGCAGTAAATGCCAGGGGGCTGATATTTAAGTAATCAACTCCATTGTTCATTGCAAATGGAAGAAGTATTATTGCCGCAATAAGACCGGAAACACCTGTAGATGTAATGGGAGGAACAGTTGTGACTTTTTTCCCTATTAACGAGTATACTGTCCACGAAATTACAGCAACTATTATAAGAAAATCTCCAGTATTATATTTCATTGTAAATGCCTGCATCAAATTTCCCTTGGTTAAAACAATCAATACACCCAGGAATGAAATAACAAGCCCGACAATGTGATGTTTTGTGATTTTTTCTTTTAAATATAAGGCTGAAACAACGGCAATAAAACCGGGATTGAAGGAATTGACCAGAGCGGCATTAAGGGGCGATGTATAATAAAACGCATAGTACAAGAGCACATTATAGCCTATTATGCCAAACAATGATAGCCCCACCATTTTAGGCCACTGTTTGTAAACCTCTTTCCAACTGGGTTTTTCGATTTTGTGCCCAACCGCTATCAGTATAACAGATGCAAACAACCATCTTATGAATGTTAACCCCACCGGTGTCAATTCTGTAACAACCAGGGAGCCGAAAATATAATTACCTGCCCAAAATAAAACACATAACACCAAAAGTCCCCATACTTTATATTTTTTCAACACTAACTCCTCTAAAATAAATTCTGATTTTGTTTATTCTATATTAACTTCATTTCATTCATATCATTAAGTTAATTTCAACATATTAATAAGTCTTGCATAATTTTACCATATGTTACAATATATTTCAATTGTTTACATTTTTCTTGTAATAATCTGCTTCTATTACACAAACGGATAACAAACACCAAAAAAATTATTTATTGTTGAGAATAAAAAGAACCGTCCCCAGAATGAAAAGAACCGTCCCCGAAAAAAAATTATTTTTCACGATTATATTTAAAATATATCACTAAGTGCATGGCTGTAGGAATGTTTGCTATTATGAAAATAATGAATAGTATTAGCTTTGATGAGGTCATATTCATAGAGACTATGACTATAAAAATTGAAACAACAAAAAATAATATAGCAAGCATGGGACCAAAATATTTGGTTTTCTTTTTTGCTACATATATTAACACTACACATAAAACAGCTATTAAAATCAACAAAAAAACTTCTTTGCTCATTATTTTTTCCGCCCCTTATTTATTTATTATTTGATATGCTTTTTTTAAATCAATCAACAGTCCGATAAAAAATACAATGCACAAGAATTAAGCTAACGACAAAAAAGCGATTTGCAGCCAGATTTTGAATTTTATTATAAGGCTATTCCTGTTCATTTTCCGGTTTTAAAAGTTCTTCTGCCAATTCAGCCATTTCTTCAGGAACATAAATATCTATTCCATACATGTTCACACCTGTATATATTTCCATCAGTTCGCCGGTGCCCTTAGTCTTTTTTAAAGCAGGTATTCCGTATGATTTTAATTTTGATATAATTATTTCTGCTTCCATGGTATTAAGGTTTGAAAGCAATAATTTTTCATCGGACATAATTCTTCCGCCTTCCTAATAGCCAAATATTCTATCATCAACAAGTATATCAAATAATATTTTTTCTATCAATAACAAAAAACCCTATACAATTTACTAAAATATTCCCGGTATAAGCCTGGCTATTTGAAATCCCAGGTAAAAGGATACTACATTAGCTACAAATGCATACAATACTGAATAGCTTTTCCTGGTCAGCCTGCCGGTGCCGTCCTTGGTGAGAAAGCTGGCATACACGCCGGCTTCAATTAAAAATACAACAATTTCAGCTAAAATATAGCTTAGTAAAAATGCCAGCCCTCCATAATAGTAATTGACCGTATTAAGCATAATATTAAGAATTGTCTGGGTTGCAATATTGGTTATTAAAATAATACGGAGCTGTTTCTTTGCCCTATAGCCAAACAGAAGGGCAACAAGAATTTCAATTGCTATGGTTGCAATAATTCTAAGAAAAAGGGAAATAATCTCCCTGGTGAAATTATAACTTTTTTCTGCTGTTATTCCCTCATGCACTTTCAATGGAGTAAGTTCCATATTTTCTGCATCAACTGTATAATAAGAAGCAAAGGCATACCGCTCATAGACATCACTTACTGCAAAGCTGTCCAATTCCGGAAAATACAGTAAGATTTTAAACTTTTGGGGAGGGTAATAAGTCCATTTGAATTCTTGAGTTTCTGTACAGTCGCTAAAGTACTGTAAAAAATAATAACCGTCTTCATCCTGGTAATCAACGAATTTATTCCAGATTTCATAATCTTCTTCATCCTCTGAATATCTGCGGTCTCCTTCGAATCTCCCTACCGCACTGTAGGGACCTGTTGATGATGTTTCAGACAACAAGGTTGTATAATATGTTTTTCCTTGAAGACCTTCAAAATTTACTATGACAGAAGGTTTAGGCCCGACATCTCCATATGCCAAAGGCGGAATAAAAGCAAACATTGCCGCAATACACAATAAAACAATAAGAAATTTCTTTTTCATATTAATTCCTTCCTCGACGGTAACAATTCCCACTAAAGCTTAGTTTTACGTCATAGCAATTTAACCAAGGATGAATTCTCTAAATTCATCCACCGTTGAAAAGTAATAATCTGAATTATTTCTCATGTAATCTTCTATTTCAGGAACTCCATGAGACCATCCTGCCGCTGCAAATTCAACACTGCAGCTTCTTGCCATGGTAAGTCCCGGCTTTAAATCATCCAAAACAAGCATTTCTGTATTTTTCAAATTAAAGCTTTTCATAGTTTCAACAATAGGATAAGGGTTTGGTTTTCTCTTGCTCTCCTCCATATCCCACCCAAATATCAAATCCGGAATTATGCCGTCGCAATGCAAGGTATAATCTCTGATGATATGGCGGCTTTCCGAATGAGTCGCAACACATATTATCCCCCCTGAACTTTTATAGTCTTTGATTAATTCAGGGAAACCGGGATAAAAGTCCGGTGAATTTTCATTAACGTAATCCTTCCATATTTTATACTGGTATTCCTGCTCTGTTTCATTAAATTTCATTATATCTGTGCAAAGCTCTACAAATCCCGGAGCAAAACAATAGTTAACAAAATCATTAAGGCTTAGCTCAACTTTAGGTCTAAGGGACTTTAAAGCTTCTACAAAAGAAGGATAGTGTATTGCAGGCGTACTTTTAACCACTGTATCATCATGGTCTAATATTAAACATTTGTATTTCATTAACTGCTCCTTGTGGGACACTTTAGGACCGTCCCCACTGTCCCACCCACTGTCCCAGATATCTTTTTTTGTACTTAATAGAAGCATACTTGCTGATTTTATTTATAGTTCTGTAATTTGCTATGCCTCCCACTACTCCCACAATTGCTACTCCCTGGACAAACTTTGATGTAAGCATGGAATCGGACAATATTTTTGATGTTCTGATTATTTCTTTATCCATATCATAATCCATTCCATAATTATTGTCTATATTATGGGATATGGCATCAACTCTTTTATTGTATTTTTTTTGCTCGTCATCGGTAGTTAATGCAGCATTTATTAAATTTAAAATATACACTTTTTCATCATCCAGCTCATACAAATAGCCGTAGCTTAGTGATATTTCATATATTGTTTTCAAAATCATGGCAGTAAACAAAGGTATATCCGGAATTCCCATGCCTAAAAAACCCAGTCCTGCCCCTTCTATGGTTGAGATTGAAGTATTGATAAAATTGCTTTTTTGAGCATGCTTATCAATTTTCTTCATTGTTCTTCTGTTTTTTATGCTCCTGAATGAAAAATCATGGGTGTTGTGATTAGACTGAATTTTCTTTTTATTGTAGGATTTCTCGATAACCCTGGTTCCCTTTTCAAAAACGAACTTAAAAGCATTGCAAAAGGCTTTGTCCAAAGTTTCCTTCAATCCTTCAGGCACATAGGATTCCACCTTGTCAACCAGAGGTTCCAGGTTTTTATCAATAATGCTTTTTTTGCTGTTTAAAATTTTCTTTTCTTTTTTTTCTAATTTATTTAAATCCTTTTTAACTATATCTCTCAAAACAAACATCCTTATTATGTGATTTTACTTAAGCCATTTGCTCAGCAATTTGAATTTTTACCCCGTTTGGATCCTTTATTATGAAGTATTTTAATACAGGATTAGGCTGAACAGGACCTGTTATTATATCTATGCCCTTTTCCTTAATAAAGTTAATCTTTTCATCCAGTGATTCAACTTTAAAACCCAATGTAACCCGGTTTCCTGCATCCAGTTTTTTTAACTTCTCACTGCATATGAGTTCAACCTTTGTTTCCCCCTCACCTAAAAAGGATATTTCCATCCCCGGTCCTGCCTGGAATCTGTCAGCTAATTTAAGACCCACTATATCTTCATAAAACTTCAAGGATTCATCCATATTATCTACCAGCAGCGTAGTCCATAAAAATTTCATAATTCCCCTCCAAATCATATATTTTATAATATTTTAACATAATTTTAATAGTATTTCATTAAAAATAGATTATAATTAGTTAATATATGAAAGATGCCCTAACCCTGTTTGCTGATCTAATAATTTAAATAACATATTTTTTAATAATTCATATATATATATTGATATCAAATCAAAAAATAATAATAAAGGGGAAATTATTTATGACAAGGTATTCAGCGGAAAGCAACCTACATAATAAAACTATGACACTGACAGGCAATGGAGAGATGGATATAGCTCCTGACACTGTATTAATTCGTTTAGGTGTTCAGACTACAGGAGAAAATCTTTCTCAAATACAGGCAGAGAACGCAAGAATAAGCCAGTCTATTATTCAGACACTTCAAAGGATGGGAGTTACAGACATAAAGACAGCTCAGTATTCTATCGACAAGGTTTATGATTATGTTGAAGGAAGGCAGATTGACAGAGGCTTTTCTGTCAGGAATATTTTAGAAATAAGAACGAATAATCTGGAAGCTGCAGGCTCTATTATCGATGCTTCAGTGAATGCGGGCTCGAATGTTGTGGATTTGATAACCTTTGATGTATCAAACAGAGAATACTATTACCGGCAGGCTCTGAATATGGCAATCGGTAATGCAATACAAAAAGCTAAGTCAATAGCCGTGAATTTAGGAATATCTACAACTCCTGTTCCTGTTAATATTGTGGAAAACACGGCAATGCCTTTTCCTGTTCAGCGGGAATTTGCCGCTACTCCCATAATGCCGGGAACCATAAAGCTGGAAGCCAATGTAACTGTGGATTTTGTGTATTAAGAATCCACCCTTAATATGTCTTTTATCATTTCAGGACGAATTTCCCAGATATTTGCCTGAATTCTGAATATATCCCATTTATCAATTTCAAAAACTCTAGCCCAGCTGTCCATCACCCTTTTTCTTTCATGAGGATAAAAATGGGCTGTTTTTTCGTCAATAAATGAATAAGAATTTTTATAGCCTTTGCTTTCTATATCCTTCAAATATTCTTCAGCATCCTTTTCATCCTTGGGAACATAGTGATGGTTTAATACATAATCCCATTTCATACCGTCAAAATACACTATGTCGGATTTATCAACTTCCAAAACATACACAATTTCATATAAGGTAGGTCTCAGCATATATTCCTCACTGATGGAGCACCATATGGGAAATTCCACGCCCTCCGGTTTTGGAACTCTTTTTTCTGCCTCATCCACAAACCATTTATACAAATAAATAATATGGTCGGATATAAGGTCGAATTTTTCCTCCAAATGCCCCCTGGTTATTCTGATTACGCCGTCTTTTTCCAAATTATCATAGCTTCTTTTATCCTGCCTGGTCCATAAAGTTACCTTATCCATAAATGCTCCTTACTTTATTGATTTTATTCATTATATCAAATATCACTATTTTGACAAGAAAAAAAGCATGTTGTTTTTTTCAGCATGCCCTTAGCTTATATTCAATTAAAATAATCATTCATAATTACCGACTCTTATATCATCTATCAGCCACTTGTTTCCAACTTTTCTTACAATCAGTTCAACAGGTCTGTACACGGCAGCCCCACCTCCGGCTTCTGAGCTTGTAACCTCAACAATTCTGCCCTTTACAGAGAATTCACCCTCAGACAGCCTTACAACTTCTGTGATTTCAATACGTTCAGGCCAGGGGCTTGATGTAGTTCTCCCGGGAGCCCTCCTTGGATGAGCAAGCCAGCTTTGCATAAGCTCATCAGTTACATAAGGACTGTAATTGGCTTCTATTGCTTCTATAACCAAGTCTCTGGGAGCCAAAAGCGACACATTTTTAAGAGTGCTTCCAAAATCCTCAACCAATACTATTACATCTTTACTTTCATCTTTTGAATTATCGTTATTGTAAATGGAATAAATAATAAATGCAGCCATCAAAAAAACTATAACTGCAATGATAATATAAAGCTGATTTCTTCTTATAAACATAAATATCCCCCCTATATATGCTATACATAAGGGGATGAAAAAATTACTATTATTTTAAGACAAGATTTTCGGAAGGGGCTTGTTCTTTAGCAGTTATTATATTTTCTGCAATTATACACATGATTATTATTACAGCACCTATAACTCCTAAAGTGCTGAGCTTTTCTCTTAGAATAAAATAAGAAATTATTGCCGTCAGAATGGGCTGGGTACATTGAAGCATCGACACAGCTGCTGCTGATATGTGTTTTAGGGCTGTATTTTGGAGCATGTAGGCAATATTGGTACAAAATATCGCAAGATACAAAACCACTAACCATGCAGGCAGGGTTACCCGGCTTAAAACCTCTATGCTTTCAAAAATCAATGCACAGGGCAGGCTTATTAAAGCAGTTATGCCTGCCTGGGCAGCAGATACTGCCACAGCATCCAGCTGCTTTAGGGATTCCTCACCGAATACCAGTGCTCCTGCTATTGACAGGGCTGTAATTAATGCTGTTACCTCTCCTTTTCCGAAAACCAGTTTTTCTCCGTCGAAGCATAGAAGATATAAGCCGATAACCACCACAATTTGTATAGGAATGTGTATGAGCCTGTATTTAACCTTATATAAAAAGAGTGCAAGCACAGGTGCAAAAATCACAGGCAAGCTCATTAAAAATCCTACATTTGTTGCAGAAGTCCAGTTCAATGCAAGATTGCAGGTAATGTAGGCCGCTGCCATGCATATGCTAGCAGGCAGATAAACCTTAGGCTCAACGCTTTTTAAAGATTCGATTATCCGCTTACCGAAAAATAACATAAAAACCAAAAATGCTGTTGTGAAACGGATTGCAAGACTCCAAAAGGGAGTGATGCTTTCAAAGGCAATTTTGGTCAGCGGATTGCCGAAGCCGTAAATTACACTTTGAAGTAAAATAAAACCCATATATTTATATTTCTTAGCACTTTCCATGACAAACCTGCTTTCATGATTGATGTACTGCATTACAAAGGCAAACTCCGTAGACATACCTTTAAACTAAGGGGACGCGATGGAATTTCCTGCAAACGTTATTAACATTATATAATAAAAACTAAAATGATTCAATGTTTATTGTATTGATATTGTAATGCTATTTCACTTTTGAGTTTACGCAGTTACGTACACCATTACACTGATGTTGACTTAATATATCAATGCCACGGGCTGGCAGACTGTATTCATAATCAACAGCAATCAACCGATATCTAAAAATATTTCCAAATTTATAGAGACATTCTATAATTAATCTGTTATAATACTATAAAAGCTGATTATCATTGAGAACTAGGAGGTTTAAGATGACATTGCAGCAGTTGTATTATTTTCGAGTATTAGCTAAGGTTCAACATTATACAAAAGCAGCTGAAATACTTCTTATTGCTCAGCCAAGCTTAAGCTATTCAATATCCCAGTTGGAAAACGAATTAAATGTCAAATTGTTTGAAAGAAACGGGAGAAGTATAAAATTAAGCTATGCAGGGGAGCAGTTTCTTAAATATGTTGAAAAATCATTGGATACCCTAGACGAAGGCACAATGATGCTGAAAACCCTAGCCGATTCTTCCACGGGGGAAGTATCGCTTGGATATATTTACAGCATGAGTTCAAAATTTATTCCTGAAATGATTAAAAAGTTCTATGAAAATGATTCAAACAAAAATATCAAATTTTCATTGGTGCAAAATTTAAGTGAACAGTTGTTAAAAGATTTGAAATCCAATAAAATAGACCTGGCTATTTGTCCAAAACCTGATGACGGCTTTAAAAGCGTAAAAATTTTCGAGCAGCCCCTTTATCTTATCATACCGAAAAGCCACCCCTTTTCTCACAAAAAATGCATTGCTGTTTCTGATTTAGCTAATGAGCCCTTTGTAGCCTTAAGCAAAAGCAGCTCTCTAAGGTCTACCGTTGATGACATATTTGCTAGGTCAAACTTTACTCCAAATATTATTTTTGAAGCTGAAGAATGTAATGCCGTGATTTCATTTGTTTCTCTGAATTTAGGTGTTTCCATAGTTCCGGAAATTCCATCTATGTACAAGCATATCAATACGGTTAAAATCTGCAAAATGCCATTAGTAAGGGAAATATATTTATGCTGGACAGACAAATATTCATCACCTGCAGCTGTTAAAATAAGAGACTTTATTATAAATAATTTTAGTATTACGAAATAAACTTATACTATCCATAAAGAAAGGCACCCTGCGAATTTTGACGTGGAGTGCCTTAATTAATAAATCAATACTTCAATTATCTTCATTGCTCTTTAATATATTTATTAATTCTTTCTTATAATTTAAAAATTAATTCTCCGTCCTTCTTCTGCAGACCAATACGCGGCATATATTGTTTTAATGGCATCATATGCCAGGTCAATAGATGACAAAGGTTCTCTATCCATTGATGCGCACTCCATGAAGTCCTGAAGCTCTGATGTGTATCCCCTGAGCACTTCATCCACAATAAATACCTTATTCCACCCCAGCTTGCTTGGCAGCATTTCTGATATGTACACATCATCCATACCCTCTTCATCCAGAAAATATGTCTGTAAAATATCTGTTGGAGTAATATTGCAAAGCATTGAGCCGTTATTGCAATAGACATCGATATAATTTCTGGTTCCTCCCAGACAATTATCTGCTGCAATTATCAATGCCTTGCTTTCATCTGAAAATGTAACGGTTACAGCTGCAATATCCTCAACATCCACGGGAGCAAGAGTCAGATGCTTTTTTTCCAGGTCGGAAAGATTCTTGCTTACACATCCCATATCAGCAGACACGCTCTTTATTTTTATTTCAGTATTTCTTGCTTTTGCTTCTTCCTGCTTAAGCCACAAAATTCCGCTCAAAGGATGGCAGCCTACTCTTATAAAAGATCCTCCGCCTGTTTTATCCCACCTGCCTGCCAAAGGCGAGCTTGAACCTCTAAGACTTTCTTCGCCCTTCATAAATAAAATTCTACTTTTTTTGCTTCTGATGATTTCTGCTGTTTTTTGTACATTTGGAGCATAAACAAAGTTTTCTGCATACATGAAATGTTTTCCGCTTTTCTTTACAGCATCCTTGATTTCATCCAGTTCACGTATAACATCATTAAACATTTTCTCCTTTGAAACCATCAGCCCTATTGGTTCACTGTCTCCTGCTTTTCCGAAATATCCTGTCAAGGGCTTCTCGCAGATAACATGTTTCCCCGCATTCACAGCCCTGATAATCATATCTTTGTGCAGATAAGGAGGAGTAACAATGTCTATAAGGTCAATTTCATCATCTTTCAGGAGCTCGTCAAAACTTTTAACCGCATTCTCAAAATTATATTTTTTTCTTATTTCTTCAGCTTTTTCTATATCTATATCAACTATTGTTTTCAGCCTCACATTAACACCGCTTACTCTTTTATAAGCTTCGCAGTGCAGATGTGCCGCATAACCGGCACCTGCAAGACCTGCCCTTACAGTATCCATAATAACCTCTCTTAAATGAAATAAAACTGCCGGATAATCCGGCGGTTTTATTTACCATTTTTATAACTTAAAATAAATCAGGAGTGATTTATTTTTCAAGTGCTTCAAGCAGCGAATCAACATAGTCCTGTCCAATATCATTTCCTACTGATTCGTATACACCCTTTGCCTTATCCAATACCTGGTCAATAAAGCTTGCATCAAACTCCACTAATTCCATGCCGCCGTCAATAAGCGTCTGTTTATTGTCTGCGTTAATTTGAGTCAGCTGAGCTTCAATTTCTACAGCTGCTTCATCAATAGCCTGCTGCAGTGCTTCCTGGTATAACGGGTCCAGACTGTCAAATTTTTCTGCATTGATCAAGAACTGATTGCAGTACAGTATATGGTGGGTCATAATCAGGTAATCCTGAACTTCTTGCAGATTAGCTCCTACACAAGTATCTGTAGCATTCTCCTGTGCATGCACCAATCCCTGCTGTAAGGAAATATATACCTCCGGCCATGGAAGCGGTGTAGGTGCTGCTCCCATTGCCTGCCAGAATGCCATGTGATTTTTGTTTTCCATGGTTCTTATCTTTAATCCGTTGAAATCATCTATTGACTGAATATTTTTGTTAGAGGTTGTTTCTCTAAATGTTCCTCCCTGCAGGAAGTGCAAACAGTACATATTCTTTGCCTGGTAGGCCTGGTTTATTTTTTCGGTAAAATCGCTCTTGTTCAATGCATAATCAATAGTTGCTGCATCGTACTTTGCAAATACCATAGGAAGGTCAAATATAGCTACTTCCGGTACGAAAGATACGGTTTGTGCAGTCTGACATATTACAAAATCAATATCACCGGCAAGCATTTGTCCCTGAAGTTCCTGGTCATTTCCTAACTGGCTGTTTGGAAAATAGTCTACAGTAAGCTTACCTCCGGTAATATCTTTTACCTTCTGTGCAACAAGTTCACCATAGAGCTGAGCTGCAGCCCCAACTCCTGCATTGTCAGCACCCTTTAAAACTACAGGTTCAAGTGCATCAATGCCTGATGGTTCTTCTTCTGATGGTTCAGGCTCTTCTTCAACTGGCGGAGCAGGTTCAGGTGCTGCCTGCTGGGTACAAGCGGGCAGCAACACCATTGTTGCTATCAACAATACTATCAATAATTTTTTCATTTTTTTCCTTCCTTTCTTTTTTTTAATTTATTCTTTCAATCCTTTACAGGAGTGCAAGACTGAGCCATGGTACATATGTTATGACAAACAATACTATGCCGAATGCAATTATAAAAGGCATAGCTTTTTTTGCAACAGTCATTGGAGGGGTATCGGATAAAGTTCCTGCCACAAATAAGTCCAAGCCAAATGGCGGTGTTGCCAATCCTATTGATAAGCAGCAAACCATAATAACGCCAAAATGTACGGGATGTACACCCAAAGCTTGAACTGCCGGCAGTAATATCGGTGCCAGTATAACTATGGCAGGGCCGGTATCCATAACCATACCAAGGAGTAAAAATACAATTACTATACCAGTCAATACAGTAAAGCTTGTTGTAAAGTTGTCTAAAATAAATCCCTCAATAATCACAGGTGCCTTAGCTAATGCCAGAACTCTGCCAAATGCTATTGCAAATGCGAGAACAAAGCAAAGAGGTGCATAAGTTTTCACAGCTTTTGCCAGGAAGGGGACTATTTCCTTAAATGTAAATGACTTGTATATAACCAATGAAACAAACAAAGAATAAAACACCGAAATACAGGCAGCTTCTGTTGGTGTTACATAGCCTGAATAAATTCCTCCAAGCACGATAACCGGTGAAAGCAATGCCCAAAAGCTCTCTTTAAAAAGTTTGAATAAACCTTTGTCCCTGAGCTCCTTCATTTTTTTGTCGATTTTCTCTCTGTCCTCTCCCTTTTTCCTGCAATAATACACGGCATAAACCATCATGCCTAAGCCTATTGCAATACCCGGCAATACGCCTCCCAGGAAAAGTGCTCCTGTGGAAACACCCGTTGCCAGCGAGTAGAGAACAAAGGGTATGGAGGGCGGGATAATTACACCAAGGCCTCCTGATGTTGCAATCATTCCTGCTGCCCAGGTTTTATTATAACCCATTTCAACTAAGAACGGTATTGTCATGGAGCCTACGGCTGCTGTTGTCGCAGGACCGGAACCGGAAATCGCTCCATAAAACAAACAGGTTAATATTACGGCACAAGGCAGGCCTCCGGTAAAACCGCCTACAAAGTAAGCAAAGAAATTGAATAATCTCCTTGATATGCCTCCTTCAGCCATAAGCACTCCACCCAGGATAAATAAGGGTACTGCCAGTATAGGGGTTGAATCTGATCCTGAAAAGCTGTTAGCTATAAGCTGCTGTATTGAGCTGCCGGTACCGCCGAGAAAAAGCGGAGTCAAAGCACCAAGGACCATGCTCATGGCTATGGGTACAGCAAATACCAAAGCAACCATAAAAACTATGAATATCCACAAAGCCATTACTCGTCACCCCCTGAATTTTTTAAATCGTCATCAATCTTGATTCCCGTAGTTTCCACTTCTTCTATGGCTTCCTTTAAAGTAGCTTCCAGGGTTGTTTCAGCTTTTACATTGAAATTTCTTATGTTGCTTACTACTTGCTGAGCTGTCCTTATTGAAGCCAGTCCAAATCCAGTCACAGTACACAAATACATCATCCACATGGGTATACCCATTGCCGGTGAAATCTGTCCGGTTTTATGGATTATACCGGTATAGGTTATTGCATACCTGAAAAAAACCACACATATTGCCAGAATAATCAGGTTAACTAAAATTTCTATTGCCCTTCTTACTTTTGTGGGCAATAAGTCCATTACAAGGCCTACCTTAAGCATATTGCCTTTTTTTACCGTATATCCCAGGGATAAAAAAACTGTCCAAATATAGCAATACCTACAGAATTCCTCAGGCCAGGTCATTGAGTTAAAAAGATTACGGGCAACTATTTGAGCCATCATAATACATGATATAAGAGCCAGAAGAACCACCATAATGGCTTCTTCAAAGTGCTCATCCAACCATTTTATTGCAGACATTTTGTTTCCTCCTTTTGTTGGAAGTCAATCAATACTTATGCTTATTTTTTCTCCGAAAGGATATTCATAAGCTCCTGCCGCATAACTTCAATCGGGGCATCCTTTCCACTCCAAAGTTCAATCTGTTCGGCCCCCTGGTATAATGACATCCCTAAACCATTCATTATGCTGCAGCCCATTTCTTCGGCTTCAATAAGAAAACGAGTTTTCGCCGGATTATAGGTTGCATCAAAACACAATTGACCGGAACTAAGAAATTCCTTGGGTATGGGGGTTTCTTCAAGCTTTGTAACCATGCCGAGCCCGGTATTATTCATAATTACATCCGACTGCCTGATTTTGTCCTTTAACACAGCTTCATCATTAAGGTCAACCAATTCAGCAACAGGTGCAAAATTCTTATTTATATCATCAACCAGTACCTGAGCCTTCGATAATGTCCTGTTGGCAATATATATTTTTTTAGCTCCGTAATAAGCTAATACACTGCTTACTGCCCTTCCTGCGCCTCCAGCTCCAATACAGAAAAATGTTGATTCTTTTATATTTATATTCGGCATTTCTTCCTTTAATGCTCGGATAAATCCTATACCGTCGGTATTGTAGGCTTTCAGCCTTCCATCAGGCAGTATGACAACTGTATTGCTTGCATTCATCTTTTCGCAAAGGGGGTCTTTTTCATCAACATATTTCATTATTTCAACCTTATTGGGTTTTGTAACTGCAAAACCTGCAAAACTCATGTATCTTATTCCATTTACCACATCAGGCAAGTGGTCATTTTCCACTTCTGAGTAGAAATACAGCATATCAATTCCTGCAGCTTTGTAGGCTGCATTCTGCATCCTTGCCGCATATGACTGAGACAAAGGTTTTCCAAGCAATGCAATCATTCTCGTATTAATGTTAATATTCATGTTTTCCTCCTTGAACAGCTTATGCTATTCTATTTGATTTTTCGCAAAATACTCTTTAGCGGTTACAAGACATCTTGCTGCGTGGCCTGCTGCTCCCCTTGCTGCCATTTCTTTGGAATTTGGCAGCTCAATTGATATAGGATTATCAGGCATAGCCAGAAGCATTCCCTTAATGTCAATTTCACCTTCTCCGGTATACAGCCTTCCTTCTCTGGCAACGCCAATCATGGAAGGATCCTCCAGGGATGGAATCTCCAAGGGGCCGTCGCAAAGATGAATAAACCCGAACTTCTTTCTGTCAACCTTTTCAAGGTCTTTTGGACCAACCATGGACCTGTGGGCATGCAGGGTATCTACCATTAAGTATGCATTAGGTCTGTCTACTTTGTCAAGAAGTTCCAAAGCTCCGTCCAAAGCAGGTATCCCGGAAAATGTTACAAATTCAAGGTTAACTCTTAAATCATATTTTGCTGCCAAATCACAAATTTTTGCAAACTCCCTGTATGCAAATTCCTTATCCTTGGTCCAAACACTTGATAATACATCTGTTGCACCAAGCTCGGCTCCAGCCGCAAATGCAGATTCATAATCTTCAACCTTCAAGTCTTCCCTGACCCGTGCAAGTTCAATGTCCATAAGTTTAATGTCATTGTGCTCCAATGCATTTCTTATATCCTTGAACAAATTCCTGTCCAAATCAAATTGAAACAAGGGTTCATTTGGAAGGTGCATAGGGATTGGTCTAAGACTGACAAAATCATATCCTGCCTCAGCGGCAATTCTTATCTGGTCAACAGGATTAGTCCCCGGTATTGTCAGATAAGCAAGCGAAAATTTTCTTGACATGTTCTCCTCCTTATAATAACAGTATTATTTATGGGATGTGGAATGGTCCGGCGGCATATACTCGCCTTTTTCGTTCCTTACCAATTTTCCGTTTACAATGCCCGGCTTGGGATTATAAATATCATTTATGTTCCAGCTGCCCGGTGTTGGCACTGCTATATTTTCCATTGGCACATCCAATAGGTACGGTTTATTGCTCTTGATTGCTTTTTCAAGTTCCGGTTTAAAATCATCAGCAGATTCTATCTTTACTGCTTCAACTCCATAAGCCTTTGCAACTTCAGCCCAGTTAGGCGAATAAGGTTTCCCGTCAGGAGTTGTAAATACTGTACCGAATTTAGTCTCATAATTTGAATATTCCAATCCTGCTATGGTTCCAAAGGCAGAATTGTTCATAACAACCCAAACAACAGGAATGTTTTGTTCTACAGCTGTTGCCAATGCTCCTGGGTTGACTCCAAAGCCGCCGTCTCCCACAAGAGTCAGAACAACTTTATCTGGTGCGGCAAGCTTGCCTCCTATAAGAGCAGAACCGCCAAATCCCATGGTTGCAAGTCCTGAGCTGTGATGGATGGTCCCGGGTATTGTAATATCAAATTGCTGGGCAACTCCATTTTTATTCCAGCCTACGTCCGTGAAAATAATTGTATCTTCCGGTATAACAGCTTTAACATCTTTTAAAATTCTCTGAGGAGTCATGGGGAATCTTCCGTCATTGGAAATTTCAACATTTGATTCTTTAAACTCAGAGCGGTTTGTTTTAATCATTTCCTTTAACTCGGGCCTGTCAATGCCTTCCGGTAAAAGAATTTTTACTTCCTCAAGAATTTGCCCAAGAGCCAGCTTTAAGTCGGCAATTGCACCGATTGACACAGGATAATTCCTGCCTATTTCTGCAGGATCAATATCTATCTGCAAAAAATCTGTTTTGTTCATGTCAAAGGTAACACCTGGGTACCAGCTTGAGCTGTCAGCCTCTGCAAACCGTGTTCCCAGACCAAGTATCAAATCTGCATTTGCCGTAAGCCTGTGGGTAAACTCAAGACCCCAGAATCCTGTCTGTCCAAGCATCAAGGGATGTGTATCTGAAATGCAGCCCTGTCCCATAAGGGTCCTTGAAACAGGAATATCCAAAAAATCCACCAGTTCCTCAAGCTCTTTAGACGCACCTGCAAGGAGTACTCCTCCTCCTGCATGAATAACAGGATTTTTGGCTTCTATAAGTTTTCTGGCTATTGCTTTCGCAGCAGAAGGTGCCAAAGCAGGCTTGATGGTTTCCTGACTGTCCTTAAATGTTCGGGTGAACAATTCCTCATCTATCTTCACAGAAAATACATCCATGGGAACTGATATGAGAACAGGCCCTGGTCTCCCGCTTTCAGCAAGTCTGAAAGCCTTATCAAGAATTTCAGGCAATGCTTCCGGATCATCAATTCTCCAGGCTCTTTTCACTATTGGTTTTAAAATTTCATATTGAGAAGCATCCGAATGAAGATTCACCTCCTGATGAGGATGTTTTCCAAAGTAATATCTTGGCACATCCCCTGCTATAACAACCATGGGTATAGAATCAAAAGATGCATTGGCTACACCGGTCACAGTGTTTGCCAGGCCGGGGCCCAAATGGCAGAGTACAACCCCCGCCTTTTTTTTGATTCTCGCATAGCCGTCTGCAGCCATGGCAGCAAGCTGCTCATTCCTGAATGATATATATTTTAGTTTTTCACTTTTTGACAAAGCATCCAAAAAGGCTATTACGGTATGGCCGCATAAACCAAATATATATTCTGCATTACGTCTTTCAAGATATTCTACCATCTGTTCTGACACTAATCTTTTCAAATAAATACCTCCTTTATTTTTTCCCTTCTCTTTCAGGTACGTAGAATTCACCGAACAATTCCTCATCACTGGGTCTGTCTTCCGGTATTTCCTTTGAAACCCAGGTAACATTCATATAATGGCGGAGGTTGACATTTTCTGATGTTGCATTACCTCCCCAGGTGCCGCATCCTATGCTTGATGTCATGGGCATTCCATTTGTGAAGGCTCCGGCATTTGCTTTTGATTGAGGCTGTCTCACCATTATTCTGCCCACTTGGGCTTCCAGGGCAAGCTTGTGAATATGGTCTTCATCGTATGAATATATGCCCACGCTGTGACCCTTTCCTCCCACTTCATGAATGGCTTTAACTATATTAACTGCATTTTGAAACTCCCCTTCATATTTATGGACAGCCAAAAGTGTTGTTAATTTTTCCCGGCACCATACATCTTTGTAATCCGGTGTGTAGCTTCCGGTTCCCATTGCTATAAGAAATTTCCTGTCCTCAGGTATTTCAAATCCTGCAAGCTTCGCCATTGTTTGAGGCGATTGGGCAACTGAATCCGGCAATCTGTGGCATTCCTCATCCCACATAATTCTTTTTATGCTTTCCTGCTCTTTTTCATTCAATAGATATCCGCCTGCTTCCACTAAGGCATTTACACCCTTGTCAAAAATGCTCTCATGCATGATAACATTGCCGTCTGCAGAGCATCCTGACCCGAAGTCTGATGTTTTGGAAAGCATAGTATTGTGTGCGGCTTGTTTTATTTCATCCATTGCTGTTTCATCCCATACCATGGTGGCATTTCCTGCTCCTACTCCATATGCCGGTGTGCCGGAATGATATGCTCTTCTTACTACACCCTGGCCGCCGGTTGCAATTACCAAATCGCATTTTGTATTCAAAGCTTCCGACATGGATTTATTAATTCTTGCTTTCCCTAATCCCATTATTTGAATTAAATCTTCCGGTGCCCCTACTTGTCTTAAACCCTCTCTCATCAATTCAATTGTTCTGCCGCCTGTCTTAACTGCCCTGGGATGAGGCGAAAATATTATTGCATTTCTTGCTTTTAGAGCATATATTGCATTCCCCGCAGGTGTCAAGTCAGGATTTGTCGCAGGTACAACACATGCTATTACACCAACCGGTTTTGCATACTTAACGATGCCCTTTTCAGGGATTTCTTCAATTATGCCAACGCTTTTCTGTCTGAGAGCATCACGGAGGACCCCTCTTATTTTGAATTTTTTATTTTCCCGGCTTACGGGATCTCCCATCTTGCTTTCTTCAATGCTCATTGCAACTAATTCTTTAAATGTCTGGGTGTTGGCTACCTTCCAGGCTATTGCCCTGATAGTCCTGTCAATATCTTCCTGATTCCACTTCTCGAATATTTTCTGTGCGGCATCGGCTTTTGCAAACTTTTCTTCTATTTCATCAATCTGGTCCTGATTAAGCTTTGCATAAGCCTCATCCATTGAACTCATTCTGCTCATTCTTCCTCCTATTTCTTACAAATGACAAGTGGACGGGGTTTTGTCATAAGTAAAACGATTTCATTATGATAGATATTTTTATTTGAACAAATCCTTTGACCTGCCTGCCTTAAGAATATAAGAATCACCCTCATGACCTAGCACGGCCTTTAAACTTCCTGCCATTTCAATAATTTTCAGTATATCGATTCCCGTTTCTATTCCCATTTCATCCATCATGTGAACAACATCTTCCGTAGATACATTACCTGCCGCTCCGGGAACAAACGGACATCCTCCAAAACCTCCCAGGGCAGAATCAAAATTCGTTATTCCGGCTTCCATGGAAGCAAGAATATTAGCCATGGCCATACCTCTGGTATTATGAAAATGCAGCCACCATTTGACATCCGGATATTTTTTTCTCATTGAAATGCACATGTCATACACCTGGTTTGGCACAGCCATTCCTGAAGCATCAGAAAGAGAAATTTCTCTAATCCCTGCTCTTAAATAAGCTTCAACAATATTTTCCACATCTTTAACCGGAATAATCCCTTCCCAGGGAGATGCGAAAGGCATGGATATGGAGCCAGAAACTTCAAGCCCGTTTTTCACAGCAAGGTCAACATTTTCAGCAAAGCCTGCCACGGTTTCCTCTGGTGTTTTATTTATGTTTGCAAGATTATGTCCTTTGCTGGCAGAAACATTCAGCTTAATTTTACGACAGCCGCAATTTATTGCCCTCTCCACCCCTTTTTTGTTTGCTGTAAGGGCGCGAAGCTCCACTCCGTTAATATTATTAAGACTTTTAAAAAGTTCATCTGTGTCAGCCATCTGCGGAACTGCCTTCGGGTTCATGAAGGAACCCAGTTCAATGACCTTAAAGCCTGCATTTATTAAACCCTCCGCAAATTTTAGTTTTTCTGATGTAGTTAAAATTTTAGGTTCATTTTGCAACCCATCTCTCAAACCAACCTCGCATAGGGTTACATTTGACGGAAGCTTCAAACTGGCCACTCCTTTCGAGTATAAACTTTATTATAATAATTATAAACCAGCAATATATGCAAGTCAAATACCTGTTTTTAATGGTAATGATAGAGACTTTCTATGAATCATTATTACCTGTTGCTGATAATTCTGTCATGAAGTGAATTATTATAGGTTATTTGCATTGTTATAAGAAATTCACTGGATCCATGACCAGTAATAGTCTAATTATATCGTTTTAAATGTAAAGCATTAACAATTTCATGCAGGATTAATAAGAAAACAGCTTTGTATATTCACCCATTTTTAGGCTGCAAAAATTCTTTGTAACATTATATGCTTATAAAATAAATATAACAATTAATTATTAAATGGTATTTTAAAACATGCAGAAATTTGTAGTGTTATGTCATACATTAGTATCTAAAATAAATACTACCAGAAAATATAGTGTATCTAATTGATTATTATTGTTAACCAAAATAATTATTTGGTTGACAATAATATAAATGTTAATTACAATACTTTTATAGATCAAGTCTATTGAGATTTTCACTTACGTTCAGATAACATATAATGTCTTTGATGCTATAGTTATTCGTAATAATTACAATCTTAGTTTTGCACAGATTGATGTTTGAGGTGGTTTATGGCAGTAAAAAATGAAATATTACATATATTGGAGTCTAATAAGGGCAAGACCTTTTCAGGCCGGGAACTGGCAGATAGCCTGGGAGTTTCAAGGACAGCAGTTTGGAAAGCAATTAATTCATTAAAGGATGATGGATATTTTATAGAAACATCCGCCAAGGGGTATTCTCTGTCTGAAACCTCGGATATATTATCTGCTGAAGGAATAAGGTTATATTTAAATGAAGAATTTAAAAATATTCCAATAGCTGTTTACAAAACAATCGAGTCCACAAATACTGAAGCCAAGCTATTAGCTGTACGGGATGCCGGGCAAGGAACAACAATTATTGCAGAAGAACAAACAAAGGGAAGGGGCAGATTTGGAAGAGACTTTTTCTCGCCTTCTGATTCAGGGATTTATATGAGTATTATTCTAAGACCTGAATTAAATATAAAAAATTCAGTCCTGGTAACAACTGCGGCAGCTGTGGCAGTCTGTAATGCTGTAGAGAAATTAACAAATGCCTCTGCCCGTATTAAGTGGGTAAATGACATATTTATTGATAATAAAAAAGTGTGCGGCATACTTACAGAGGCAGTGACCAACTTTGAAAGCGGTATTATGGACAGCGTTGTGGTTGGAATAGGCGTAAACGTAAAAACAAAGACCGAAGACTTCCCCTTGGAATTACAAAATACAGCAGGCTCAATATTTAACAATGAAGATAATTCTGTAAGAAACCAGCTGGCAGCAGAAATCATTAATAATGTACTAAATGTTACAAAGAATTTGGAAGACAGAGGTTTTATACAAGAATACAAGAACCGGTCTATGATACTGGGAGAGCACATTTTATATAAAAAGTACAATGACTGGCATGAGGGTTATGCTTCAGATATTGACGATTATGGCGGTTTAATTGTCTATACAGGGGATGGGCAAAAAATTACATTAAATTCGGGGGAAGTTTCTATTAAGAGGAATTGAAGAAAGCTATTATTAAGAAATAAGAACAGAGGGCAGACATTAAGAAGAGACGAGGGCAGGAATGAACAAGGAGCAAACACTCAGCGTAAGAGATATAACTCAAACAGGAATTTTTACGGCATTGACGGCAGCAGGCGCATTTATCAGCATTCCTATAGGTCCCGTGCCTATTACACTGCAGTCATTTTTCGTACTATTGTCAGGAATAATATTAGGCTCAAAGAAAGCTGTGTTTTCTCAGATAACATACTTGCTCCTGGGGCTTATAGGCTTCCCCGTATTTGCAGGTTTCTCGGGAGGAATACAAAGTATATTTAAGCCAAGCTTCGGCTTCATAATCGGATATGTGGCAGCAGCCTATGCTGTAGGCAGATTAACGGAAGAAAAAACTGTCACCCAATATCCATGGGCGGCAGTTTTAATGGGAACCTTAATTATTTATACCTTTGGTCTTCCCTATATGTACTATATTTTAAATATTATGCTCCACAATAATTTCAGTATTATTAAAATCCTCCAATCAGGTATGTTTGCATTCATACCGGGAGATGTTTTTAAGGCAGTGGTCGCAGTGCTTCTAGCTAAAAGGCTCAAATCTGCGGCAGGTTAAAACATTTTGGGGACGGTTAAATTCTATAGTTTTGCTCTTAGTTTTACTCCTGTGTAGTAAAGTGGATCTCTTGGAGTCGAATAAGGCGGCGCATACGCCAGATCAAGGTGCATTAAGTCTTCAGCCCTGCCGTTTAAGGTAATTAAGGCTGCAAAAACATCAAGTCTCCTGTCAACTCCTTCATAGCCAATCATCTGTGCACCTAGCAATCTGCCTGTTTCTTTTTCGGCAACAGATTTTATTATAATAGGCCTGCCTCCCATATATTCGGGTTTGTTTGCTCTTTTGTCAGTTACAGCAACAACATCATATCCTGACTTTACTGCCTCTTCTTCTGAAAAACCGGTCATTCCGACAGTAAGGTCAAAAACCCTGTATATGGCGGTCCCGAGAATTCCTGTGAACTCTTCCTTCATTCCTGTAATATTGCTTCCTGCAATTGTACCGGTCTTGTTTGCAGTAGAGCCTAAAGGTCTGTAAACAGGTGCCCCGTTTATGGCGGAGTACATTTCTATACAGTCTCCGCAGCTGTATACATCCTCAATATTGGTTCTCATCTGCTTATCAACCTTTATAGCTCCTGTTGAGCCAATTTCAACTCCCATATTTTTCGCAAGGGTTACATTTGCTTTAGCCCCTGTGGCTAGAAGCACCAAATCTGCTTTGATGATGGTCCCGTCACCTAAAACAACTCCATGGTCATTTATCTCCGCAGTCTTTGTATTTGTGTAAACATTGACTCCCTTTTCTCTTAAATGATTTTCAATATACAGGGACAAGTCATTGTCGATTCCCTTTGAAACTTTTGACCTTGCAATAATTGTAACATCCAGCCCTAAGGATTTGAAACTTTCGCACATTTCAAGGCCTATAAACCCGCTGCCTACAATTGCAGCCGAGCTTGGTTTCTTTTCTTCGATAAAATTTTTTATTTGAATCATATCATTTATATTTCTCAATATAAATACATTGTCCCTGTCAGCACCTTTCAAGTCAGGTTTTACAGACACGGCTCCGGT
>Ga0208040_1001428_pt1 | contig 23531 bp, 19 predicted proteins | sample AD_UKC083_MetaG_FD_184431 | JGI IMG/M metagenome (GOLD analysis project Ga0208040, IMG submission 184431) | Active sludge microbial communities of municipal wastewater-treating anaerobic digesters from USA - AD_UKC083_MetaG (SPAdes) (version 2) | ecosystem: Engineered > Bioreactor > Anaerobic >...
GATTGATTTTGCGGTTTTACCCGCCGCAAGCTTATATTTCTTATATTGCCTGACTGCAAAGTGGTCGTGATTTTTCTGTTCAAGCTCCTCAAAAAGCTCATCTACGGGGTTTTTGAAGTCCTCGTCATCCTCCTTTGCTTCACTCATATTTATCATATCTATGAGCGTAATCATATTTTTCTCATCGTCCGCCGCTTCGTACCAGATATAGCCTATAAGTGCCGAATAGTACAGTCTTTCAGCCTTTACCCAGAAATCCTCGCCGCCCTGACTGCCTTCGCCTTTGGTGTTTGCAATAAGGGCATTGACGAATTTCAGAATGTCTTTCTCTGAATGGATATACTCAAACGGATTGTAGTGCATAGATTTTGCAAAATTGATTGTGTTTACGACCTTGATGTTGTAACCACCCTCTTTGAGAGCGTTTCCGACTTCAAGCAAGACTGTCCCTTTCGGGTCAGTTACTACATAGGACGAGTGCATTTGCAGTAAATTCGGTTTTACGAAAAACCTTGTTTTACCCGAACCTGAACCACCGATAACGAGAATGTTTTTGTTTCGGGAGAATTTCGCTCCTGCCTTTGGTCTGCTTTCCATTGTGAGCCGTTCGGTTTCCGTCAGAATTACGTTATCCTCGAACTTATCAGCCGTATATGGCTTGATGTCCTCGGCAGTACCCCAACGGGCAGAGCCGTATTCACAGCCTTTTCGGTATTTCTTTGCGTTCTTGCCTTTGACGTAGATTACAAGCATAACCAAACCGCCGCAAGCTAATCCGACAAGTAGGTCAATCGGATTAAAGCTAGGCAGAGGATTACTGAACATACCGCCGATGTCGCTGACGGTATTCATAATCTTGTCACCGATATTCGCTCCACCGTTTGCCGCCTGATAGGTCTGTGAAATCTTATTTGCAAAGTACCCGAACATTACAAGAGGGAGGAACTTAATGACTTTTTGTTTGTTGAACTTCATTACAACTCCGCCTCCCTCGATTTGCTCTTTTCACGGGAGCGTTCCTTGTTCTTTGCCTTGACCTGCTCTGCAACATTACGGAGCTTCTCACGGATAGGCGTTTTCTTGGATTTTGTCAGTTCATTCGCCGCAAACTCCTTAAATGCCATTGTCAGAACGTCGTTGTTTTTCGCTTTGAAGAACACAAGATATTTGGGCGGTTCTTCTGTGGTATCCTTTTTGAGAGCGTAATCAATGCCGTACTTTCGGGCGGTTTTGTCAAAGGACTTGATGTTCTTGTCGGTGACTTCAATGCTCGTAAGCTCTCCGCCGCCCTGAACAAGGTGTTTGACGGACTGCTTGCCCTTGTAGATATGCGGTTTCTTGTTTTTCTGTGCGTCAAGAAACGCCTTAACCGCACCTTTCAGGACTTTCGCCGTCATTTTGCCTGTTTTCACCGACAGGGCAACGGTTTTCTCTGTGTTTTGTTCCTGCATTTATGACCTCCTTTGTAAGCCCTGTGGAACGGGAAATGCTAAGGGATTTTGAGTTGATAGCTCATAACGACCTCCTTAATGTATAAAAAAACAGCCAAACTGTTAAGCTTGACTGCTATGTAATATTCGGTTTTATATGCTTGACAAATTGAATTTATAATCAACTTAAATCAAGAGTTGTGTATCCAAACTCTTGAATAAGTTTTTGCAAATAATGAAAATCATCAATATTTCTACTTTTTGAGAAAAGACCTTTTTTATTAAACAGAATTTTATCGTGTGCATAAAAGGTGTATAACTCTATATACGGTGGATTAACGGTTATATCTCTTTCACCAATACACTTCCCACTGCTGTTTGGATATTTACGTTTAAAATTAAAGGCACATTCCTCATACGTTAACCAATGAAAGTCACGAAATTTTATTCCGTGTGTGTCGATATTAACAATACTATCATAGTCAACTTCTTTAATCTCAATATGAAAATAATGATGTTTTGATTTGAAGTATTCAACAGCTTCATCAATATGCTCCAAATAATAAGTTGCTTGTTGTTCGGTCAGCTTATGTTCCCACGGTTCGTTATTAGCCATTCCAGTTTTTCCGTATGGGTATGCAGCCATACAAAACCTCACTTCAGGCTGTAACCATTTTACAATTAAAAAATCATTTTCTTCAAGCAATATCTCTGCTTGACCTGTTGATAATATCCTTGTTTTTATTGCTTCAGTTTCAGTTGTCACAGATACCATTTCCTCCGATAAAGTCGATTTGTCGTTGAGCCTATTATACCACATTTTCACTGGTATGTAAAGGCGGATACGCTATCCGCCGTATAAATCGTGATTGACTTCTGCCGAGTAATAATTACTGATGGTGACGGGAGCGTTATAAATAACCGCTTTCAGATATGCCTTGATATTCCGCACCTTTGTCGTATTGCTTTTCAGGCAACCGAAAATATATTCGATATGCTCAGAGTTGATTTTGAGCATACGGCTCTTAACAAGCTCCTGCGGAACATCGTCCTGTGCAATTCGGATTGTGTCGGCATTTGAGCAGATACATTCAAGCATTATCTCGATTATCTCATCAAGCTGTTCTCTGTCATATTGTGCAGAGAGAATGTCGTACTCGATATTATCGTAGATTACTTGCTTGTATGCGTCTATCGCTTCTATCCCATCAGGATAAGATTGATTGATACTTAATAAATCAGTATTTTGTATTTCTGTACTTGATTGCTTATTACTTAATTGTGTGAGGTTTTCCGCATACGGATTTACCGCTTGCGGATTTTCTGCACACGGTTTTTCCGTAAGCGGTTTTTCGTAAATGGTGTACTCATTTCGTGACATTCGTCCGTTTTCATCACGGGACTGTTCCAACGTGAGATAATGGTTTTCCTGAAGTTCTTTCAGCGTTGCCCGAATACAGCTTACGCCGTCCTTGCAGATTTGAGCAAATCCCACAACGGAGTATTCCCAGTCGTCGGGTAATGATAACATTAAGGATAAAAGTCCTTTGGCTTTCAGCGACAGGTTTCTATCTCGTAAATGGAAGTTTGCCATTGTTGTGTAGTCCCTGTTTTTCTCTACACGGAACACTTCGGACATTATCTGTGATTTCCGATTGTAATGACAATGTTGCCGTCATCGTCACCTGTAACAGAGAACAAGTTGCTGTCATGCTTGCCGATGAAACGCTGTTCCACTTCATACGCCACGAAATCGTTCAGCTCCGTGAGGAACACGTCCATTTCAAGGAGCATATCGAAAAGCTCGTTGTAGTGCTTGATGAGCATTTCTGTCTGCCTTTTCGTCAGCGATAAGTTTTTGTTCAAAACAGGGTTGACAAAATCGTTGAAGTATGCTTCACAGGCTTCGTCAATCAGTTCACCGAAGCTGTCGTTGACCTCATTAAGCTCTGAAATAAATTCAAAAAAGTCCTTGACATCTGCTTCGGTTTGTGCATTGGACGGCTGAAAAGTTTTTGCTGATTTGGGGTTGACAAACGGAGAAGATTGTGCTTCGGCGTTACCGAAAATTTCTTCAAAAAATCTCTTGACATTCTCCTCGTTTTGTGTTATTGGTGCTGTTCCTCTGATATTTTCTTTTGCCATTGTAATAATCCGCCTTTCATTCGGTTAATTTCATACGATTGAAACAGAAAAGTCCTGTACACGACGGTTTACCGTCTGATACAGGACTTCTTTAATCTATTAACCGAGTTCTAGGCTCATCACCAAAGTGATGTCCGTCCACTGACTTTCACGCAAGTATCGCCCGTTTGCCTTTTGAAAGGCTCTCGCCATTTCAAAGGTTATCGGGAAATCCCATTGTATAGCGATTTGTGGACTAATCCCTATCACGTATAGCTGCCTGAGCAGCAGCCAGACGAGCGATCGGAACACGGAAAGGTGAGCAAGATACATAGTCGAGGCCGATCTTGTGGCAGAACTCAACAGATGTAGGATCGCCGCCGTGCTCGCCGCAGATACCGCAGTGGAGCTTAGGATTCTGGGGCTTACCGAGCTTGATAGCCATTTCCATGAGCTTACCAACACCAGTCTGATCGAGCTTAGCGAATGGATCGTTCTCGAAGATCTTCTTGTCGTAGTAAGCGCCGAGGAACTTACCAGCGTCGTCTCTTGAGAAGCCGTATGTCATCTGAGTAAGGTCGTTTGTACCGAAGCAGAAGAAGTCAGCGTTCTTAGCGATCTCGTCAGCTGTAAGAGCAGCTCTGGGGATCTCGATCATTGTACCAACTTCATACTCGAGGTTAGCGCCAGCCTCAGCGATAACAGCGTCAGCAGTCTCAACAACTACCTTCTTAACGAACTTGAGCTCCTTAACGTCGCCTACGAGAGGGATCATGATCTCGGGCTTAACGTTCCAGTCGGGGTGGTTCTTCTTAACATTGATAGCAGCCTTGATAACAGCCTTTGTCTGCATCTTAGCGATCTCAGGATATGTTACAGCAAGACGGCATCCTCTGTGACCCATCATGGGGTTGAACTCGTGGAGTGAAGCGATGATGTTCTTGATGTCCTGAACTGACTTGCCCTGTGCCTTAGCGAGAGCCTCGATGTCAGCTTCCTCTGTAGGAACGAACTCGTGGAGAGGAGGATCCAGGAATCTGATTGTTACGGGGTTGCCCTCGAGAGCCTCATAGAGAGCCTCGAAATCGCCCTGCTGCATAGGCTCGATCTTAGCGAGAGCAGCTTCTCTTCCTTCAACTGTATCTGAGCAGATCATCTCACGGAAAGCAGCGATTCTGTCAGCCTCGAAGAACATGTGCTCTGTACGGCAGAGACCGATACCCTCAGCGCCGAGCTCTCTTGCCTTCTTAGCGTCAGCAGGAGTATCAGCGTTTGTACGAACCTTGAGAGTTCTGTACTTGTCAGCCCAAGCCATGATGCGGCCGAACTCGCCAGCGATCTGAGCATCAACTGTAGGAATGATACCGTCGTAGATGTTACCTGTTGTACCGTCGATTGAGATGTAGTCTTCCTCGTTGAATGTCTTTCCGCCGAGCTCAAACTTCTTGTTAGCTTCATCCATCTTGATGTCGCCGCAGCCTGATACGCAGCACTCACCCATACCACGGGCAACAACAGCAGCGTGTGAAGTCATACCGCCGCGAACTGTCAGGATACCCTGAGCAGCCTTCATACCTGTGATGTCCTCAGGTGATGTCTCGAGACGAACGAGAACTACCTTCTCGCCCTTTTCAGCCCACGCTACAGCGTCGTCAGCTGTGAATACGATCTTACCGCAAGCAGCTCCGGGTGAAGCACCGAGACCCTTGCCGATAGGAGTAGCAGCCTTGAGAGCCTTTGTATCGAACTGGGGGTGGAGAAGTGTATCGAGGTTTCTGGGGTCGATCATTGCAACAGCTTCCTGCTCTGTCTTCATGCCCTCATCAACGAGGTCGCAAGCGATCTTGAGAGCAGCCTGTGCAGTTCTCTTACCGTTTCTTGTCTGGAGCATATAGAGCTTCTTGTTCTCAACAGTGAACTCCATATCCTGCATATCGTGATAGTGATTTTCGAGAGTCTGGCAAACTTCCTGGAACTGCTTGAAAGCCTCAGGGAATGTCTCAGCCATCTGCTGGATAGGCATAGGAGTACGAACGCCTGCAACAACGTCCTCGCCCTGAGCGTTTGTAAGGAACTCGCCCATGAGCTTCTTCTCACCTGTAGCAGGATCTCTTGTGAAGGCAACACCTGTACCGCAGTCGTCACCCATGTTACCGAATGCCATTGACTGTACGTTAACAGCAGTACCCCATGAGAAAGGAATATCGTTATCACGTCTGTAAACGTTAGCTCTGGGGTTGTCCCATGAACGGAATACAGCCTTGATAGCTCCCATGAGCTGCTCCTTAGGATCGTCAGGGAAGTCTACACCGATCTTAGCCTTGTACTCAGCCTTGAACTGACCAGCGAGAGTCTTGAGGTCCTCAGCTGTAAGCTCAACGTCCTGTGTAACGCCCTTTTCTTCCTTCATCTTGTCGATAAGCTCTTCAAAGTACTTCTTACCAACTTCCATAACTACGTCAGAATACATCTGGATGAATCTTCTGTAGCAGTCCCAAGCCCATCTGGGGTTGTTGGACTTTTCAGCGATTGTGTTAACAACTGTCTCGTTGAGACCGAGGTTAAGGATTGTATCCATCATACCGGGCATTGAAGCTCTTGCACCAGAACGTACAGAAACGAGGAGGGGATTCTCCTTGTCGCCGAACTTCTTGCCGGTGATTCCTTCCATCTTTGTGATGTACTCATTGATCTCTGCCTGGATCTCATCAGAGATACCGCCGTCCTCATAATACTGAGTACAAGCCTCTGTTGTGATCGTGAAGCCCTGAGGAACAGGGAGACCGATGTTTGTCATCTCAGCCAGGTTTGCACCCTTACCGCCGAGAAGCTCTCTCATGTTGGCATTACCCTCTGAGAAAAGGTAACAATACTTATTTGCCATTGGTGTATACCTCCATTTTTAACATTACCGGACAAGGACCCTGAGGGCATTATCCGAGTTATACCTATTATAACACATCTGAGAAAAAATTACCATATATGTGATGACAAAAATTACTCCTTTATTTTATTGCAGTTTGTACAAAATTTAACAAACCACTTTGTTTTCTGCGAAAAAAGCTTGCATTTATTGTTAAAGTATGTAAAAATAAAGAATGTACTGTAACAGTATTTTACTGACTGAGAGAATTATCTTACCGAAGGCTGTATGTCTGAGGGGATAAAAGTATAAAATAAGGAGTTTATTATGAAAAGAATTACAGCGACTATACTTTCACTGGCACTTATGGGCTGCGCAGCGGTTTCGTGCAGCAGCAGGAAGGACAGCGATAAGGCTGCAAGCAGACTTCTGCCCGCAGCTGCCGATACCTGCATAAGCGATTTCTCCGAAAACGTTTTCGGCGGCAAGAGCGAGGAGATGCTCAGCTGTATGTATCCTGATGCTCTCATTTCGGGACTTAAGAGCAGCGGTCTCATGGATCAGCTCGATTCCGCTATGCAGATGGGGACGGAAGGCACATACAAGAGCTGCACCACCTCTGATGAGGTAAAGCTCAGCGACAAGGCTATACAGGGCGCAGGAGCTTATTTCGATGCCTATGCCCAGATGCTCAAGGTCAGCGCAGGTCCCTACACTGTATCCGACGGATATAAGCTGAAGATGACGGTGGTTACAACGGAGAACGGCAAGGACGAGTCCTTCGACGAGGACGTTATCGTTGTCAATGTTGACGGCGAGGGCTGGAAGCTGATCCCCATGGACGAGGCAACTCTTGAGTCCGCAGCTGATAATCAGGCGTCACAGGGCTGACAGGGAGGCTGAAACATGAAAAAGCTTTTATCAGTGCTTCTGATATGCGGACTTATGGCGGCTTCGGCTGTTTCCTGCGCGGGAAAAGGCGAGACCTCGTCTGCTACGGTGGAAACTACAGCTGCCGCGACAACTGCGGAAGCTGCAACAGAGACGGAAACAGAGCCTGCAACGGAACCGACAACAAAAGTGACCGTTGAATACTACGATGGGCTTATCTGCTCGGACAATATGACCGACAAGGAAAAGGAGAAATCGAGCTTCCGTGAGTTTACACTCCTTGATCCCGACAAGGCTTTCACCATCGGCAAATGCGGACTTAACTCCTATTACTTCTATGACTCGGACAAATCCAAGCTAAAGAAGACCAAGGACAATTTCCGCGAGCTGACCATATACGACGAACAGCTCGACCAGCAGTTCCTTGTGCATGTAACGCTTCCGCCCAACTATGACAAGGAAAAAGAATACACCGTTGTATTTATTACCGACTCGGCATATCACCTCAAAAAAGTCCCCGATCTATGGAAGCTCATCGACGATGGCGAGGCTTCTCCCGTGATATTTGTAATACTCGGTTATGACTATGATACCCGTGAGGAAGAGGAGCGCTTCAACAAATTCATTTTGCAGGACAAGGAGTTCCTTGATTTCATCACCGACGACCTTATGAAAACTATCTCACTTAATTACAAGGTAGATGCTTCACGCTCGGTATTCTTCGGGCATTCTTTCGGCGGAGCCTTCTCGCATTATGCCCTCTGCAACTCCGACAATTACGAATACCAGCCATTTGCAAACTATATCATAGGAAGTCCCTCATTCTACGCATATTTCTATCCCGATATGGAGTATTTTGACAACAGTTCCATTAAGGATCCGTATGCTTTTCAGCGGGAGTTCGATTATTTTGACCGCAATGAGACTATGGACAAGAATGTGCTGATATGTGCAGGCGGCAGAGAGAATTACTATGATTTCAAGGCACCTGATGACCTCCCCACTATCCCCGAGGAGGCAAAGCTTCTCCATGAAAGGCTCGTCTCTCACGGTGCAAATGCTGAATTGAAGATATATGAGGATTGCTACCGCAATAATTACCTTGCAGATATGCTCAAGGATTACCTGAAACAGAATTTCCCACCAGAGGATAAAACTCAAAATTGACATACAGGAGGAATTTATCATGAACAAAGCAGTTATCTTAGCAGGAGGTCAGGGCAAGCGCATGAAGGCGGAAATGCCCAAGCCTCTTTTCAAGGTGCTGGGGGAGCCTATGCTCCGCTGGGTAATATCAGCCTGTGAAGCAGCAGACCTTACGGATATATGCGTGGTCAAGGGCTTCAAGGGAGAGATGATAGACGAGTATCTGGGCGGTCAGTACAAGACAGTGCTCCAGGCAGAGAGACTTGGTACAGGCCATGCGGTGAAGCAGGCTGTGCCCTTCCTTGAGGAGGATACGGACGGCAATACCCTCGTTCTCTGCGGAGACGCTCCCTTCATTGACGCCGAGACTATAAAGGAGTCTCTTATCATACACAAGCAGCAGAAAAACGCTGTAACAGTCATCACTGCGGAGCTGGAGAACCCCTTCGGCTACGGCAGGATAATCCGCTCGGCTGGCGGTATCAGCGGTATCGTTGAGCAGAAGGACGCAACCGAGGAGCAGCGTCAGATAAAGGAAGTAAACTCCGGTACATACTGGTTCAGGACCGCTGATCTCATCGAGCTCCTGGGCAAGCTCAGCAACAATAATGTTCAGAATGAGTATTACCTCACGGATACTATCGCTATCGCTCTGGCTGAGGGCAAGAATGCAGGCGCTTACAGATCTGAGAACGCTGATATCATCAGAGGTGCCAATGACAGAAAGGACCTCCTTGAACTGAACACCTATGCGAGAATGGCTGTTATTGAGAAGCATCTGGCAAACGGCGTTGAGTTCACCTGCACAGACGGCGTTGTCATCGAGCGCGGCGTTGAGATAGGCGTGGGCACGGAAATACTTCCCAATACTATAATAAGAAAAAATACCACCATCGGCAGGAACTGCAAGATAGGCCCCAATACCGTGGTGGAGAACTGTAAGATAGGCGACGATGTAAACCTCCACACGGTGCAGGCTTACGAGTCGGAGATAGAGGCAGGCGTAAAGATAGGTCCTTACGTTCATATCCGTCCTGACAGTGTTGTTAAGACGGGAGCCAAGATAGGCGACTTCGTGGAGATAAAGAACTCCACCATCGGCGAAAAGACTGCCATTGCGCATCTTGCCTACGTGGGCGACAGTGACGTCGGAAAGCGCGTGAACATCGGCTGCGGAACAGTTACCGTAAACTACGACGGTATCGCCAAGAGCCGCTGTGTTATCGGTGATAACTGCTTCATCGGCTGCAACACCAACCTCATAGCACCCGTGAAGCTGGGCAAGGCTGTATACACAGCCGCAGGAACCACCGTCACCAGGGACGTTCCCGACTATGCGCTGGCTATCGACAGAGGCGTTATGAAGATAAACGAGGGCTACACTCTCAGAAAGCTGAAGAGCAAGCTTGGAAAGTGAAAATGAAAGTAAAAAAGGCTGTCCTGAGACAGCCTTTTTTATATAGGTATAGAACCGGAACTGGCAAAATAATAACGACCTTCATTGACACCCTCTCAAAAGCCAATCAAGGTCGCTATCGAGTTGGCGGCTGCGCACCCTCTATACGCAGATGCCGTACGGCAGGCACAAATTCCGAAGTGCCATATATCCTTTTGCTTTGTTATCACTACTGCTGTAACGTTTCAAGCGATTGAGAAACTGCCTTAGGCGATTAAACATATTATAGGCATTAATGTTTAATAACAGTTGTGAATAAGTAAGATGTCTTTTGGAACTGGTTGATGTGACATGGATACGGCGGAGTTAAGACCGTATCAGGCAAAAACAGGATATAATTGCCGATTTTGTTACAGGACACATAATATATCTTGATGTAATTATGTGGTGGATGGAGACCGATTTTTCGGTCTCTGTTCTTCCAACAATTGTATTATAGCCTATGGGAGCGGGAAGTTCAATTGATTATATTGCCTAAAATTAGCACTATATTGCTAAATATAATTCAATTATTTATATTAAGCGATTATGAACAAAACTATAAATATTATCTATTCATATATAATTAATATACGCCGATTTTGTTTCGCTCTGTGCCTTTCCGGAGTTGTTCTCTGACTGTGAAATCATCGCAGATACGTTGATTTGGGCGTTTATACAATTCGTGTTCCAAAAGCGGTAGATTTTAACAATTTGTAATATCTGATGCGGATTATACAGCTGAAATTTGTTGGTTAAATGATACAAAAAACTCTCTTCCGAAAAAATTCATAATTCATATGGAAATTTTTCATATATTTTTTTGTTTTAACGATTTTTGTGCTACAAAAAAGCTCCGAAGTGTGTCTCCGGAGCTCTCTGTCATAATATTCCGTTGGCTGCGTCCTCGATACGTCTGCGGTAGTAGGGACCCTGCCATGCAAAGTCGAACTGCTTGAACAGTCTGAGGCAGCCCTCTGCGTTCTGAAGCGCTCCGTCAAGTCCCTCCTCGTCGCCTGCTTTGGCAAAGATGTACACTACCGTGATGAATATCTCAAGCAGTGTCAGATCTCTGGCGCCCTGAGGCTTATAGCCGAATTTCAGCAGTCTGAGTGCCTGGGAGTAGTCCTTTGAGGCGCAGTCCGCCAGCGCAAGAGCAATATACAGCTCCGCTTCCTGCTGGGGAGTTGCCTTTGCGGTATGCTTCTGGAGGAAGCTTATATTCTTTGTGCGGAAGTCCACAGCGTCACGCCAGTTGCCGATCTTGCTGACGGTCTTGAGCATTTCTGTGCAGAAGAAGTATTTCTCATCACCGCTGAGCTTTTTATCTTCCAGCTTTTCAAGATAGAAGTAGGCAGTCTTGTGGTCCTGGATCCTGTCATACAGCGATGCCAGCTGGACTATATCAAAGGCTGAGGGCTTCTTTACATTGTCGATAAAGGCGTCTGCGTAGGCTTCACACAGATCCTTGGTATAACCCTTTTCAATGTATAAAGCGTACACATCAACGTACTTTTTCATCTCTGCACTGTTTGATGACAGCAGAGAAAAACCGATCTTTTTGCGTTCTGCCGGTGATATCATATATCAGCCCCCCCTGTCCTGTGGGTTTTATAACATTATCATTATTATTATAATGAGTAAAAACAGTAAATTATTCTTGCCTGTTTGCATATTCAATTCTAACACAAATTTAATACTTAGTCAACATTTGTTAGCAGCTAAAATATAAAACTGTTGATATGCACAAAAACAATGCAGAAAATTTTCCTAATCAACATATTGAACTAATGCAAGTTTTAAGCTTATTTCAATAATTTGTGATATAATAATAGTAGAGTGGAGTGGTCTACTCTTATTTGTGATGATACAGGCTCACACCTTGCGGGCGGAGCTTTTTCCAAGGGGGAATTTATATGAGACTTCTCGTGGTAGAGGGCGAGATGCAGCTTGCGGATGCTCTTTCGGAGATCCTTAAAAGAAATATGTACAATGTTGATACGGCATATGACGGTATAGACGGTCTGGACAACGCCATGACAGGCGTTTATGACTGCATTATCCTGGATATCATGCTTCCCGGCATGAACGGTCTGGAGGTGCTGAGAAAGCTGAGGCAGGAGAAGATAAACACTCCCGTCCTGCTGCTCACCGCACGAAGCGAGATCGAGGACAAGATAAACGGTCTTGACGGCGGTGCCGATGACTACCTGACAAAGCCCTTCGTTACGGGAGAGCTGTTGGCGAGAGTCCGCGCCCTCGCCAGAAGAAAGGGCGAGATAGTGGATGAGCACAGGCTGGACTACAACGGCCTTGAGCTCAACAAGAATACCTGCTCTGTAATGTGGCAGGGAAATGACGTAAAGCTCTCGCTGAAGGAGTATCAGATAATGGAGCTGCTTATCTCCAATCCCCACCAGATACTCCCGAAAGAGCGTATAATCGAGAAGATATGGGGCTATGAGAGCGATGTTGAGTACAACAACATCGAAGTGTATATATCCTTCCTGAGAAAAAAGCTCTCAGTGATCTCAGCTCCCGTACAGATCAAAACAGCCCGAGGCATCGGATATTCACTTGAATAAGGAGGAATGCTTCTATGTCAAATAAAAATAATGACCAGATGTTCAGAAAAGCGCAGATGAAGCTGTTCACTATGATAGTGAGCATACTCCTTGCGGTGTTCATCGCGCTGATAAGCTCCATCAACGTTATCACCAAGGCGGTCATGAGAGGACAGTCAAAGGAGGTCCTCATGCAGATAGCCGCAGGTACGGAGTATAACGACAAGGAGCTGAAGTTCATGTTTACTCCGCCGGATAACGGCGAGCCCAGAAATGACAGACCTGCCGAGCCTCCCAAAAAGGAGACCGAGCCTGCACACGCCTCTACGGAGCCGGCTACCTCTGCGGCTTCTACTACAGTAACATCGACTACAGCGGAAAATACCACGGAAACTGGCGCGACCACAGATGCTGAGGAAAGGACAGAAGCTCCCGACGAGGAGAACTATGAGGAGCCGGAGTACGAGCAACAGAGACCTGCGGAGGTCCAGCAGCCCGAAACTCAGCCCAGACAGCCTGAAACTCAGCCCAGACAGCCCGAAACTCAGCCCAGACAGCCTGAGACTCAGCAGTCTCAGGAGAATCACTCCGACTGGACAGCACCCACAGTCCCCGATAACGGCGGCAATAACAACGGCGGCTGGACCGGCGGCTGGGGCGGCGGTGACCAGGGCGGTCAGAACGGCTGGGGCGGCGGCGACCAGAACGGTCAGGGCGGCTGGGGAGAGGGGCAGTATGACCCCAACTGGGGCTCATACTATGACCCATGGAACCCCTGGAATCCCTGGAGTCCCTGGAGTCCGTTCAACCCCTGGAACCAGCAGCAGTGGGGACAAGCTCCCAAGGCATACAGCAACGAAAAGGAAAATGATGACTTCGACTACGAAAGCTACCGAAAGGAGCACGGCGGCGAGGTCCGTGATAATGAGGAGGACGAGTTCACCCTCATGCAGACAGTATACAGCGGTGAGGACGTGCTTGACGGCTTTACCGTTCTGGCAAACAGGGAAGGCGTTGACGAGGTCACATTTGAAAGCAGGAAGGACAACAAGAAGTCCGCTCCCGAGGCAAGCCCCGTAAGCGCTTCAAAAGTAGAGCCCATACCCAAGAGCCTTGGCTCTATCGACTTCTTCGTGCTCATGTCCGACAAAAACGGCAATTACCTTGCAAAGCTCTATAACGAGGATCTGAAGGCAGACGCAGCTCAGGAGTGCATCACCGATATTCTTGACAAGAATACCGACACGGGTATGTACCACTCCTATCAGTACTATCAGGCTGACAAGTCCAACGGAAACCTCATTGTTCTCACAGACAAGAGCTATGAGATGGATATGCTCAGACAGCTCAAGAGGACCACTATCATCATCGGCTCGATCGCTATGATAATACTGTCAATTCTTGCGTATTTCCTCAGCAAGAAGAGCATTCAGCCTATCAAGATAGCCTTCAACAAGCAGAAGCAGTTCGTATCGGACGCAAGCCATGAGCTGAAAACTCCTCTTACGGTAATATCTGCAAATTCCGATGTTCTTCAGGGCGAGATAGGCGAGAACAAGTGGCTCAATTACATAAAGTCACAGACAGACCGCATGAATGTGCTGGTAAATGACCTTCTGAACCTTACAAGGCTTGAGAACAACACCGTTGAGCTGGAGTACAAGTACTTCAACATGAGCAAGGCTATAATCAATACAGCCCTGCCCTTCGAGTGTCAGGCATTCGAGAGCAACAAGAAGTTCGAGGTGGACGTGGACGACAACATCATGCTCTGCGGAAGCGAAAAGCACGTTAAGCAGATGGCTGCCATATTCATCGACAATGCGCTGAAATACTCAAACGACGGCGGTATGGTAAGAGTTTCGCTGAAGAAGATAGGCGGCAAAAAGGTGCTGTCCGTATTCAATACGGGTCAGGGTATCAAGGTGGAGGATCAGGACAAGATCTTCGAGCGCTTCTTCCGCAGCGATGAGTCGAGAAACCGTGCAACAGGCGGCTACGGACTGGGTCTTGCCATTGCAAAGTCCATTATCGACAAGCACAAGTTCAAGCTTAATATCATCAATCAGCCCGGTGAGAGCGTATGCTTCGCCGTGACTATGCAGTGATGAGCATATAGCAGTTCTGCCCCTGAGTGCCGCAAAGCACCCGGGGGCATTTGTTTATCCGGGGAAATCAGAATTTAGCACGTATGCGCTAAGTTGATAGTTGAAAGTTGAGAGTTGAGAGTTAATGTGTTCGCTTCGCTCACAATATTTAAATATTGTCGCCGCAGGCGACTCCACAACTTTCAACTCTAAACTCTCAACTCTAAACTCAAATCATAATTTTGCTTCGCAAAATTATGATTTGACATCATCTTTAAGGTATATTATAATAATAAGGTACCGTTTATGCGGTAACGTACAGAAATCATAATGGAGATATTGCTATGAAAACTTCCGTTGTTATTGTATGCGCAGGAAATTCCACAAGAATGGGCGGCGTTAATAAGATACTCCTCCCCCTGGGAGACAGAAAGGTCATCGGCGTTACCATGCAGGCTTTCCAGGCCTGCGACAGCGTCAGCGAAATAGTAATCGTTGCCCGTGAGGACGATATCCCCGCCATTCAGGCTGAGGCGGAAGCCGCAGGCATCACAAAGCTTGCCGCCTGTACTACGGGAGGCGCTACCCGTCAGGAGAGCGTCATCAACGGCATTAAGAAAATATCAAAGGAGACTCAGCTTGTGGCAGTCCACGACGGCGCACGTCCCCTTGTCAAGCCCGAGCATATCGAAAAGGTCATCAAGGACGCCTCCGTATTCGGCGGCGCGACTCTGGGCGTTCCCGTAAAGGACACCATCAAGACCGTGGACGGCGGTCTTATCATTGATACCCCGCCGAGAAGCTCCCTGTATATCACCCAGACTCCCCAGATATTCAAGCGTGACCTCTGCTTCGAGGGTATCGACTTCGCTCTGGAGCACGGTCTGGACTTCACAGACGACTGCCAGCTGGTAGAGGCTATCGGCGGCAAGGTCGCCATGACCGTGGGGGACTACACCAATATAAAGATAACCACTCCCGAGGATATAGACATCGCGGGGGTGCTCCTCAGGCAGAGATGAGCCTGAGCGAAAGGAGAATAGGATTTGTTTGCAAATTACCATACCCACACCGCCCGCTGCGGTCATGCCAGAGGTACGGACAGGGAGTTCGTTGAGAGCGCTATCGCTCACGGCATGAAGGTGCTGGGATTTGCCGACCACTGCCCCTGGGTATTCGGGGACAGCTACAGGTCGGGCATAAGAATGACCGATAAAGAGGTGGAGGGCTATTTCAGGTCTCTCACCGACCTGAGAGATGAATACGCCGATGATATTACTATATATATAGGCTTTGAGGCGGAGTACATACCCCAGCTCATCGAGGCACAGGACAGGCTTCTTGCAGACTATCCCCTGGACTATATGATAATGGGTCAGCACTTCAATGACCCGGAGTACTGTCAGGTCTATATGGGAGTCCCCACAGGTGACGAGGCGGTGCTGTGCAAGTATGTGGACCGCATAATCGAGGGCATGGAGTCGGGAAGATACCGCTATCTGGCGCACCCCGACCTGCTGGACTTCACAGGCGGTCAGGAGATATACGAAAAGCACTTCACAAGGCTGTGCGAGTACCTGAAAACAAAGGATATACCAGTGGAGATAAACCTGCTGGGCATGACAGGCGGCAGGCACTATCCCTCGGACAGGTTCTTCCGCATTGCTCAGAGAGTGGGAAATACCGCCATTGTCGGCTGCGACGCCCATGTGCCCGAGGCTCTCTGCGACAGCGAGGCTATGGAAAAGGGCAGGGCATTCGCAGAAAAGTACGGACTGACAGTCCTTGAGGCCCTTCCGGGTCTGGGGGCAAAAAGTCAAGTTTTTTGAGTTGAAAGTTGAGATAGGAAGGATAATATGAGTATTTTTGATGTGTTCGACAGGATTTCCGCAAATTCTTCCTCGGCAAGAGGTAAAATAGAATATGTTATCGCAGGTCTGGGCAACCCCGGACTTGAATACGAAAACACACGCCACAATGCAGGCTTCATGGCCATGGACGAGCTGGCAAAGCAGCTGGGCGAGGACATAAGCCGCCTGCGGTTCAAGGGCAAGACCGCTGAGGTCACTATTGAGGGCAAGCGCTGTCTGCTTCTCAAGCCCACTACCTTTATGAACAACAGCGGTGAAGCCATAGTGCAGGCTCTGGAGTTCTACAAGATAGACGTTTCAAACCTCATCGTGGTCTGCGATGATATCTCCCTTGACTGCGGAAAGCTCCGCATACGCCGCAAGGGCAGCCACGGCGGCCATAACGGCCTCCGCAGCATATGCGAGCTCACAGGCAGGGACGACTTCCTACGCATTAAAATGGGCGTGGGCAAGAAGCCTCACCCCGACTATGACCTGGCTAAATGGGTGCTGGGCAAGTTCGGCAAGGAGGACTCGGAGAAAATGGCAGAGTCTGTGAAGAACGCCTGCGAGTGCATAAAGCTCATGGTGCAGGACAAGACCGATGAAGCCATGAACAAGTATAATTCCTGATAACGGAGATGTACAATGAATCTGTTTAAAGACCTGTTCGGCGAGCTTTCAGGCTTCAAAAGCCTCAGGGAAGCCGTCGATAAGAATATCTCACCCGTCTCTGTGACGGGTCTTTCCCATATACACAGGGCGCAGCTCATACACGCCCTCAGCGGTCAGAAGATAAACCTGGTCATCACGGGCTCTGAGGCAGAGGCGAAAAAGCTCTGCGACGATATAAACATGATGGCAGGTACGGAGGAGGCTGTGCTTTTTCCCTCAAAGGAGCTGGTCTTTACTCCCGTCGACAGTACCAACCATGAATACGAGCATATGCGTATAGCCGCCCTCATAAAGGCGGCTAAAAGCCGTTGCAGCGTGATCTGCGCAAGCATCGAGGCTGTTATGCAGCCCGTTATCCCCGTTGGAGTCCTTATCGCTTCCGGTATCGAGCTCTCTCAGGGACAGGAGATAGACCTGAAGGAGATGGCGGTGACACTGGCAAAGTGCGGCTATCAGCGCTGCGAAAAGGTTGAGGGCGCATCGCAGTTCTCCGTAAGAGGCTCTATCCTGGACATCTTCCCCGTACAGGCGGATAAGCCCGTCCGTATAGAGCTCTGGGGCGACGAGATAGACTCCATATCGGAGTTTGAGACCGACACTCAGCGCCGTACCGAGCCCCTTGAAAAAACAGAGATATACCCCTCGGGGGAAGTGCTCTACGATAACGAGGAGCTTGCCGATAAGATAGAGGAGCTGTGCAAAAAGGTCCGCGGAAAGCGCATGGAGCAGATAAGGGAGCACCTGGGGGCGGACGTTCATAGACTGAGGGCAGGGGAGATACTTGCCCACAGCGTCAAGTACTACCCTCTGGTCTACGGAGAGCCCTCCACTGTCTTCGACTATATCGACGGAGCGGTGCTTTTCAGCGATTATTCCGACATCATGGACACCGCCGCAGGTGTGCTCACAAGGCACAACGAGGACGTGAAGATACTTATGGAGGACGGTCAGCTCTGCAAGGGGCTGGACGGCTATGTCCTTGAGCTGGCGGATATACAGCACAGGGCTGAGAAGCGCGTCTGCCTCTATATCAGCAGCTTCATGCAGGGCGGAGAGCGTATAGACTACCGCAGACTGGTAAGCTTCGAGGCTATGCAGACCGCTCCCTGGAGCGGCGAGATGAAGCAGCTCATCGAGGACCTTGAGGACTATCATCGCCGCGGCTACCGCATGATACTTGCGGCAGGCAGCGACAAGACACTTCCAATAATACAGCAGGACCTCTGCGACAAGGGTATTCCCTGCGACCTGCTCTCACAGGGCATCGAGCCCGCAGCAGGCAGGGTGCTGCTCATGTCGGGCAGCTTCGGCGGCGGCTTTGAGTACCCCGAGAACAAGACTGTTCTCATCACTCAGGGACGCTCTATGGACGCGGTCCGCAGAAAGCGCCGCAAAAAGAAGAACAAGGCGGAGGAGATACGCTCACTTGCGGACATCACCGAGGGCGACCTTGTTGTACACTCCGGTCACGGTATCGGCAGGTTCATCGGCATAAGAAAGCTGGAAATGGACGGCGTTACCAAGGACTATATCACCATACAGTACGCAGGAACCGACAAGCTCTATATCCCAGTAACTCAGCTGGATATGGTGTCGAAATACATAGGTCCCAGAGACGACAGCGGCGTAAAGCTCAACAAGCTCAGCTCAGGCGAGTGGCAGAAGACCAGAAGCAACGTAAAACGCGCAGTAAAGGATATGGCACATGAGCTCATCGCACTCTATGCAAAGCGCGAAAAGAGCGTGGGCTTCGCATTCTATCCCGATGACGAGATACAGCACGATTTCGAGGAGCGCTTCCCCTATGTGGAGACCGACGACCAGCTCCAGTCTATCGCCGAGATAAAGGCGGATATGGAACGCGCCCGTCCCATGGAGAGACTGCTCTGCGGCGACGTGGGCTTCGGCAAGACCGAGGTGGCACTGAGAGCCGCCATGAAGTGCGTGCTCTCGGGGAAGCAGTGCGCTATACTTGCGCCTACTACGGTGCTTGCCTATCAGCACTACCAGACGGCACTCCGCAGATTTGAGCACTTCCCCGTGAACATAGAGCTGCTCAGCCGTTACAGCTCTCCCAAGCAGCAGGAGGAGATAATAAAGAAGCTGAAGCAGGGGCGCATAGACCTTCTCATCGGTACTCACAAGATAATCCAGAAGTCCGTGGTGTTCAAGGACCTGGGACTGGCTATAATAGACGAGGAGCAGCGCTTCGGCGTTGCCCACAAGGAGAAGTTCAAGGAGAGCTTTACGGGCGTGGACGTGCTCATGCTGTCCGCTACGCCTATCCCACGTACACTGAATATGGCAATGAGCGGCATAAGGGATATGTCCGTCATCGAGGAGCCCCCTCAGGACAGATATCCCGTTCAGACCTATGTCATCGAGTACAACATGGGTACCATAATACAGGCTATCGTCAGGGAGCTCCGCCGCGGAGGTCAGGTGTACTATATCCACAACCGCGTGGAGACTATCCGCGCCTGCGCTTCACGTTTGCAGGAGCTGCTTCCCGAGGCTCGCATCGCCGTTGCACACGGTCAGATGAGCGAGGACGAAATGTCCGATATCTGGGAGCAGCTTGTGGAGCATGAGGTGGATATACTGGTCTGCACCACTATCATCGAAACGGGTGTTGACGTTCCCAATGTCAATACCCTTATTATCGAGGACTCTGACCGCTTCGGTCTCTCGCAGCTCTATCAGCTCCGCGGACGTGTGGGACGCTCCAACCGCAGAGGCTATGCCTACTTCACCTATCAGCGCGACAAGGTGCTGACGGAGATAGCTACAAAGCGACTCAACGCCATGAGGGAGTTCACACAGTTCGGAAGCGGCTTCAGGATAGCCCTCCGAGACCTGGAGATAAGAGGCGCGGGAAGTATCCTGGGCGGCAGACAGCACGGTCATATGGAAGCCGTGGGCTATGATATGTATTTGCAGCTCCTCTCCGAGGCTATCGCTGAGGAAAAGGGCATTCAGCCCGAGAAGGTGCCGGAGTGCCTTGTGGATATACAGATAGACGCCCATATCCCCGAGAAGTACATATCAAGCCTTAATCAGCGTATAGATATGTACCGCAAGATAATGCTGGTCAACGAGGACAGCGACAAGTCAAACCTCATAGACGAGCTCATAGACCGCTACGGCGACCCGCCGAAATCAGTGGTGGGACTCATAGACGTCTCCCTGCTGAGAAACAAGGCGGCACACATGGGTATCACAGAAATATCTCAGAAGAACGGCGCTATGTACTTCTATACCGAGTATCTTGTGCCCGAGCAGATAGCTGCGCTCCAGCAGGTTTACAAGGGCAGGATAACCTTCAACGGCGTAGGCAAGTCCTATGTTTCCGTGAAAATATCCCCGAAAATACGCCCCTTCGACATGATGAGGGAGACTGTGGAGCTGCTGTATCAGAACAGGGAAAAGAAATAATACTTGCCGCAATATTTGGTCAAGATATGATTACAGCCGCAATTTTTGTGTATTGTGTATTAAAAAATGTGTAGGGATTTGTATGATATGTTACTTTACACGCCTTTGTTTTTGTGCTACAATGAGGTTGTAAAAACAGACCATTCACATTGTAACGTAAAAAGGAGAAACAGATATGGACTATAAAAAATTAATGGCAGGCGCTGCAGCCCTGACACTTGCTGTTTGTGCTGCGGGCTGCGCCAAGAAGGATTCGGGCGAGAAGTCCGAGGATACAACCACCACCGCTGCTGAGACTACCGCAGAGGTGACCACAGAGGAGGAGACCACCGAGGAGAAGCAGCCCCCTACGCCTGTAGAGGCTGACGACCCCAACGCCATCACCTTCGATGACGGAGTTTTCGACTTCGCAGAGGTCAAGACCGATGACCCGGACTGCGCTGTGGGTGAGCTTTCCGTTGAGGAACTCATGGGCAATAAAATGCTGAAGTTCACTGATGACAACTCAGTTCCCCTCAAGGGCAAGGTGCAGAAGATAGACATTCGTGTGCTGCCGCTGCTGGGCGCTGAGGGCGCTGCAAAGGTCCGCAGGATAGAGTTCGACCTTTACGCTCAGGCTACCAAGGACGGCCTCAAGACCAATGACGCCGAGAACGTAAGAGCTCCCGGCTGGATAGGCGGAGGCGGCGGTACTGTAACTGCTGCAAATGACAAGTGGTACGATTTCCAGGAGTTCGACGGCGGCGAGTATGACTTCGAGACCTCGGGGCCCGTTCACGTCAAGTTCAAGTTCCTTCTCGCTGACAGCGGACAGTGCTGGAGCGAGGACATGGAGGACCCCAACTTCCTCATCATGCGCTGGGGTATCGCCAACGAGTCCGACCTCTATATCGACAACCTTGTGTTCTTCGACGAGGACGGAAACTCCATACCCGTTCAGTCAGGCGGCTCCAAGATAGAGGAGAAGCTGGAAGAGGCAGGGGAGAAGATCAAGGACGAGGCTGGCAAGGCAAAGGAGGAGCTCCAGGCCGAATACGAAAAGGCTATCGAGGAAATGAAGGACTCCGAGGACTATGAGGCGGCAAAGGCTAAGATCGACGAGATCAAAAAGAAGATCGAGGACCTGAAGTCAGACGAGAATATGGCTGAGCTTGAGGAGAAGATCGCAGAGGCTGAGGCGGAGATAAAGGAAAGGACCGAAGAGGCTCAGGCTGCCATCGAGGAAGCCTCTAAAATGATAGAGGACGCAAGGAATAACTAATCAAAAGGATACCAATATAAAAGTTTTGCCCCTGAACGTTTTAAATCGCTCAGAGGCATTTTGTTTTATTCGGGTAAATCATAATTTAGCGCGTATGCGCTAAGTTGATAGTTGAAAGTTGAGAGTTGAGAGTTATTGTGTTCGCTTCGCTCACAATATTTAAATATTGTCGCCGCAGGCGACTCCACAACTTTCAACTCTAAACTCTCAACTCTAAACTTAAATCATAATTTTGCGAAGCAAAATTTTGATTTACATTTGCAGGCCTCCAATGGAGCATCCGATTTTTAGTCAAAGTAAAATAAATCCTCAAACTTCTTATCAAGGGCTATGCACAGTATCAGCGCCAGCTTTGCCGTGGGACTGAACTGCCCTGTCTCTATGGAGCTTATGGTGTTTCTCGACACGCCCACCATCTTTGCCAGCTCGTCCTGTGAGAGCCGCTGCTCCTTGCGTATCTCCTTCAGGCGGTTGCGGAGTATGAGTGAATCGTCTATCATACAGTCACCGCCTTACGGTTTGATATTGAAAAGCTCGCATATTCCGATGAAAGCGGGGATAAGAAAGGTTAAGCCCGAGACTGCCGCCAATAAAATATCCGAGGCTTTTTTGCTTTTTATTGCTCTGTAAAGCCACATGGAGAACGACATGCAGAATTCCACAGCGATAACAGCGTAATTAACACGCTGCGTAGCGATTATGGACAGCATAGTCCATAATGCCGTGAAAGCCATACTGATTATCAGAGCGAATCTTGCAGCGCTTTTGAACTGGTCTATCTCCGCGATGTCGCGGTTCTTGTTTTCCTGTCTGCTTTTAGCAAGTATTTCTTCCTTATTCATATTTTTACACCACCTTATTTTTTAAACAGGTCCATTATTGCCACAAACGAGAACATGAGAAACGCTGCTCCCATAAGGACTGCACATACTATATGTTCGCTTTTTCTTGTTTTTATTGACTTGTACAGATAAACTGCAAACATAACGCAGGTCTCCATAGCTGCAATGCTGCTGTTAAAGGGCTTATGAGCTATCATAGTTAGCGTTGAGAATATCAGATAAAAGGCGAGACTGAATATTATGGCAAATCTTGAGGCGTCCTTTGTCTGAGATATTTCGGCAACATCACGGTTTTTGTTTTTCTGTCTGCTTTTTGCGAGTATTTCTTCCCTGTTCATAATGATCTCCTCCTATATCATGCAAAGTTTTGTTGTCAGTTTTTGACAAGTTTACTTGGTATGATTGCATTATAACACTGCCAAGTGTACTTGTCAAGGCTTTGCAAAGAAAACTTGTCGGATTTGTATGACTGCACAATTCCAACGTGCCGATATGGATGGTTTATAATCGAATATAAACAAAAAGGCGAACCATTCGGTTCGCCTTTAATTATGCATTATGCATTATGAATTATGCATTGAATATCAGCCAAGTACTACCTTGATCTCGTTTACATCAGCAAGCTTGTCCGCGGGAACATAATTGCCCTCAAGCTTTGTGCCGTTGAGGTAGAGCTCCTTTACGCCGCTCTGAACGTGTGCGGAGTTGTCGATGTCGATGTTCAGCTTCTTGCCGCGGAAGTTCTTGTGAATCTTGAAGCCGTCCCACTTTGCGGGGATAGAAGGTGCGATGGCAAGACCGTTAAGGTCGGGTCTCATACCGCAGATACCCTCTACGCAGCCTACCATTACTGTGGAAGCTGTACCTGTGAGCCAGTGAACGTGTGAGCGTCCCTCATAGGGTGAAGCCTTCGACTCGGTGAACTGTC